>OCVV012858139.1_pt1 | contig 24185 bp, 23 predicted proteins | sample 1539721 | NCBI WGS metagenome assembly OCVV01 (sample SAMN02144230, study PRJEB22623) | gut metagenome | biome: sheep rumen | host: Ovis aries | place: New Zealand
AGGAAGGTGAAGTCCAAAGAGTTCAACCCTTGCGCGATGTCGTTCGCGCCCGTAATGAGGAAATAGCGGTTATCTCCCTGCTTTCGGACGATGATTCCGTAATAGAACCCACCGGAAAGAAAACTCACGCCGAAATCTGTCAGTCCAAGACTCCCGTCGGTGGCGGTACTCGTCGCCACGAGCGAAAAGGTGACGGTATCCCCGACCGCGTAGCCGCCCTGCCCGGCAAATGAACGAACCGGGCAGAGCGCGTTGTGGTTGTAACCGTTGAAATCAAGGATGCGGAACCACTCACCGCTCGCAAAGCCGCGAGGCTTCAGATATTCCCACAGCGACGCATGAACAGCCGGGGAGTCGTACTTTTCCACGACAGACGCGATGTCCCCGTCAATGATTATCCCGTCGGTTGGGTTTACAAGAGCCGCAAACCCGTGGACGGTTCCGCCGTTCTCGTGCCCTGCGTCGGCGATATTGAATCCAGGATTCGAGTCGCGGAGAGGCTTGGCCTTCGACCACTTGTTGATGCGGTTCACTGGGCGGGTAAGGTACACAGGCTTAAGTGTCACCGGGTCTATGTGGTCAAGATACCACTCCTGGTCTGAGCAGAGCAGGCCGAGGTCGCCCACGCTCCTGCCGAGTACTTGCTGGAGGTCGGATATCTCAACACCCTTGTTCGGGGTGGTGGAAGTGTCTATGTATATTCTTCCGTTATTGTCGTGTGCCATAGTTACTCCTCCAACGGTTTCTTTTCAAACGCGGAAACAGCCCCCGTCGCAAACATGTTCCCGTTAACCCACAAGGTCTTTTTCTCCACGTCGTAGGAGACTCCAGGAAGCCCGTCGTACACTTGCGTGTAGTCGTCCTTCTCCATGTCCTTCACGGCTTGCTTCACTCCGGCGATTTCGTTGCGGATGTCCTTCTCGAACTCCCCGAACTCTCCGAACAAGGCGGAGATACGGAAGATAAGGATTGACCCCACCGCGATTGCGACGATGGAAAGGACGAGGGCGATGATTGCAATTACTAACATAGGCTATGATGTTTGCTGGACCCCTCCGGCGGCGATGAAGCCGTCCGCGTAGAGGCCGTATGTTTCTGTATCGGTAGAGTCCTTCTTCGTGATGTGAAGGGCTTTGTTCGTGGCATCGTACTCAATCCGCAGCGGGCCGATGTCGATGTGGGATGTAGATGAGAGGGCGAGATCGCCGGAGAGGTCTGCATCCACGGAGTACACGCTACTCCATCTGTGGTCGCTTCTGCCAAGAGGAACGCCGCCGCCCTGCTTGAAAAAACCGCTCCCGGAGTAGAACATATAGTTCGCCGCGTTCGTCCCGGCAAGCGATAGTTGTAAATAGCCGTCTCCAAAAGCGATGTTCCCCCTTACCGCCTTTGTCTCGCCGTCCCGGAACTGGAAGAAGGAGGTGTAGATGTTCCTGATGAAAGCCGCGTTAAACCGATAATCGTTACTTCCAAGCGAGTTAGCATCATCGGCGGACGGAAGGATATTCGCCCCGGACATCGTGATTCCTCCGGAGAATGTCTTTGCCCCGGTGATGGTTTGGACCCCATCAATGGTGACGAAGTTCCCAAGGGCGTAAGTCGCACCGGACGCACCCGTGATGGTGAACGGATACTTGTCTTGTTTTCCGGCAAGTGCAAGGTTGGTGGCATATCCTGCGAGGGTTGTATTCAGGGCTTGTGAGGTTACATAACCTTGTTGCCCCACCCAAGACTGCGTAGCGTAACCGGAGAGCGCACCGTCCAGAAGGAGGGTCTCCGTAGTGCCTTCCACGGTGAGGGGGCGCGTATAGCCGGACTTCGTGCCCCAAGCGACATAAGTGCCGCTGCCACCTCCGCTTCCGCTACCGACACCACCAGCCGCAACCCAAGAGTCGGAATAGAGTGCCCGGCCATGCTTCACATGGAGGGCGGATTGAGTTCCGACGGTAACTATCTCAAACCAGTCCTCGATGCTCGTCACGCGGGACAAGAGGGAAGAAAGGTCGGACGCGGACGCAAAGCCTTGTTGGGAGACCCAACTCTCCGTAGCATATCCGGAAAGGGAAGATGCCGTCAGATAACCCGCGCTTGCGTGATTACCCCAGCCGTATGCGGTATTCCCGTTGTTGATGAGCGTTCGGTAGGAAGAAGAAATGCTTATTGTCCGGCTCCCGGAGGTTGTGATAGCCGTTCCGGAATTGGACACCGTGATACCCGTACCTTGCGTGAGGGTGATTGATGTGACCGTGCCACCTCCACCTCCACCGCCTTGTATCTGGATGTCGCCGCTACCGAGAATCGACTCTCCGTTGATGGTCTTTATGTTGGTCCCGGAAACGAGGCTCTCTTGTTTTTCGGACAATGCCGCGTAGATGGCGGAGTTCGCTACCGCGTTCCCCGATGTGGGGGAGAGGTTCGTGTCAATCGTAATGCCACCACCACCACCGGAGACCGCAGCCGCTATCCACCGGGAATTAGCGGAGTCGTACACCAAAGCATCCCCGTTCTGAACCGCAGACCCATCCGCGCGGAGGACACCATTCGCATTGTGGTAGATGTCCGTGAGTTCCCGAAGGTAGGACACACCGCCTCCGCCACCGGAGCCACTACCGACACCACCAGCCGCCAGCCAACCAGGAACCCATGCGTTCTCGTATTGCGGCTTGAGTGTGACATTCCCGTCGTTGTCGAGCATCCAGAAGGACTCGGACTCAAGGGTGGCAACACGACCGGAGAGTGACTCGAAGGCATCGGTCTTGACATAGCCGGAGAGGTCTATGTATTGCCCGGAAGATTCGTTTGACGACGACGCGGACCCCACGGATTTTGAGGAGGAGGTCGGCGCGGACTCGGATTCCGTCCACGTCTTTCTCTTTCGGTCGCGGAGAGTGACCTTGTATGTGGGGATGGCCGCTTCGCCTTCGTTGATGGTGACGGTATCCACGACGGACAGGACGACCGATCCCGGATCAATCGCAAGGATTGTCTTTGAGTTGTCCGATGTATAGAAATACCCGCCACCTCCGGCGACACGGAAATAGGTGATTGTGGTCGGAGTGATGTCGTCCGCATTGACATCAAGGAAGGCCATCCATTCCCCGGCCCGGATGGTGCGGTTGTTCTCCACCATGTACTTCGCGTCAATCTCCGGGACGTACTGCCACCGCTCCACGGAGGTATCGGCAAGGAGTTCGCGGGCCGCATCAAGGAGCCTTTGCTCGGCAATCCCGATGTAGGTTTCCGGCATCGCAATATCGAGGAGTACGAACTCGTCCCCGGCCCGGACGGGATAATCCGTATTCGGGAACCATTGGGAAAGGGATTCATCCTCGGAACGGTAGCACTCAAGCGTCCAATCGTCGGTGGCGGAATTGTATTGGACGGAGTTGATGGCGAAGGTACGGCCCACGCAAGAGCCGGAGCGCATGGAGATTGTCTTTCCGTCACCGAGGGCGGCTTGTTCCGTAATGTCAAAACCGATTTGCTTGAGGGTGACGGTGAAGGTCTTGGAGCGGTATTGCGAGAGCGACACGGCGAGGTCGCAGTCGATGTTGTAGGAGTACGCCTGCTCTGTCGCGGATTCCTCAAGGTTGAGTTCCATGTCCACGACAAGGTAGTAGGTCGCCGCCTCTATCTCAACCCGCGAGCCGGAGAGGGAGAAAGACGGAAATCCATATCTTCCGGATGTCCCCGTAGCGACGAGTTCCACCGCGTTCGTAACGGTTGCGGCAGCCGCCGGATGGCCCTTGCGGAGATAGGCAACGAGTTTGCCGCCCGTGATGTTCGCGGCTTGGACGTACCCTCCGAGGGTGAGCGCAATCTTGATGTTCCGCGTCCCGGCCTCCGAAGCGGTGAACGTGACGGGGACGGTGAGTATGGTCTGCGCGAAACTCTGCCTTTCTGCGGGAATATTGTCGGCCCCGGAGTCCGTCGCGCTTTGGTAGCCGCTGTATATCGTCTGCTTCCCGTCGGTCCCCGCGAGGCCGGAGTCGAAGGTCGCTTGTGCGGATTTGAGCACATCCACCCTCTCGGAAGGGTCGGCATAGATGGACGTAGAAGGGTAGTATTTTGCCGTAGAATCGCCTAACGCCTCGCGTACCTTACCGATGGTCGCCTCGCGGATTGACGGGTAGATTTCCGGGTATTCCCCGCTTCCGTCGAAATACACGGTCGTGGGACGGAGGCCCATCTTCGCAATGGATGTCCCGTTCTCCACGTAGGCTTTCGATGCGTCCGGAAGGTTGCTGGTGAGCCCCCATTCCGTAATCGGAATCATGAGGTTCTGGATGTCAACCGACTCCGCGTCCTTGATGTTTTGGTTGTTATACCATCTCGGAAGCATATTCCGGGACGAGCCGTAGGCGAAGATGCGGTTCGCCATCTCGTCCGCGTTCGCCACCGTCCGGGTGAGGGAGGTGAGTCCGAACCCCTTCCCGTAGGCGTAAGTGCCATCGTTCGCATTAAGGCCCGCACCGCCGATGATGATGGTGTCGATGCCATCCTCCACGGTGTAAACCCAACCGACCTCCGGCCAGATTTCGTACACTTTGTTCAGGCACTCCAGGATATTCACCCCGGACACCGTGAACTCACGGGCATCGGCCATGAGGTCGGCGAGGTCCTGCGATATTCCGTCGTCCGTAGTTGCGATGCGGACTCTCCAGGAGTTCGCGCCGTATTGGTCTTGGAGGCAAGCCTCGAACCGCCGTGCGAGTCCGTCAACGCCCTCGAAGGTGGAGATGGACGGTTGGGTGGAGAAGTGGATGCGGTTGTCGCCTTTCACGAGGTCGCGGAAGGGGCAATACTCAAGCATCTTTGATGCGTCGTAGAGCTGGACGTTCTGGTAGAGGAACGCACCGCCGTAGGACTGCTTTCGCGCTTGCTTCTTGACTTGCGGGACGGAGTATATCTTGTACCGGAACCCCGTGCGGGTGTAGTCCACATAGCATCCGGCGGAGAGATCGAGCGGAACGGGGGAGGCAATCTCACGGAACTCCAGAAGCCCAGGAGCCATATACTGCCCGGTAAAAGATGGAGTGCCATCGTAGATTTCCGTTCCGGCGGGGGAGTATATCTTGAACTTCGCCATACGCCATCCCTTTTACGCGGTTACTATCGCCCCTTCTGAGAGCGTCATCTTCGTGGACGGGTCGTTGACCTTGAAGGTCGCGGAGAATATCATCCACACATAGTCATTTTCATCCTCGCGTTGCTCCACGTTGTCCTTTACAAACCGCACGTGCTGGAAGCCACGTCCTTGCCACGAGTCGTATATCTTGATTTCCCCTTGGGTAATCTTCGCACGGAACGCCTCCTTGTAGGTGTTTATCGCGTCAAAGGAGACATCGCGGATATAGAACTTCACCGTGTACTCGAACGCCTTGCGCTTGAGGGGAGCCACGTACTCGTCGTCGCCGTCCTCGTCGAACCAATCGTTCTTGTACGGGTCCTTCGCCTCGTAGTTGTCCGGGTACGGCTGGGCTTGCGCCACGAGACCGTAGTCCCGCGTGTCCCATGCGGAGGACTCGCTCCCGTTCTGAATGTAGAACGGATGATAGTTCAATATGGATGGTATATACGGCATTGCCTTGCAATTATAGCAAGGCAACACCACAAATACCCAAAATAGATTAGGTTGTATTAAGCGGATTCTACTCTCACAACCATGCCGGAAGTGCCGGGTGCACCGATGACCGATTGGAGTTCGGAGAGGATGCGGTTGGTCGCTTGCGCGGTGTCGTAGTTCGTCGCGGCAATCTGTGCGATGTAGTCCTGCAAGGTCGGGAGCGCACCGCCGAGGTTCTCAATCGTACCCCATCCCTTCTCCTGCATCATCCTGATATAGCTCACGTCGGCGCGGATGGCATTGATGTAGGAGGCAAGGAGGTTCGCCGTGTCCTCGGTGATGGACTTGATGCCGGAGCCGATGGAGTTCGCGGTGTCCTCGTCGATGTTCATAAGCCCACGGTCCTTGAACGCCTCAATCATTCCGTTGATGGCCGGAGCGAGCGTCTCCGCCTCCTGTTGTACGTTCTGCGCGAACCCGTTCAACCAGGCCGCATACTCGTCCGGGGTCATCTGCCCGGTGGAGTATTTCTTGAGCGCGGCGGTCGCATCGGCCTCGTATTTGGCCAGAATCTCGTCAAGCACATACGACTGAAGGAACGAGCGAAGGATGGCATCTCCGAGGTTTGCGAACGTGCCGGAGAGGTCGTCCACGGCGTTCCCCATAGCGAGGAAGTTGTCGATGAACTGGTCAGCCATGTCGGAGGCGAGGTTTCCGAAGATGTCTTTCGTGGCATCCTCTATCTGCTCCATAGCTTGCGCGTACTCCTCGGCTTGCTGCTTCGCCTCCGTGAACAAATTGGTCAGCTCGTGGTTCAGGTCTCCATATTCATTGATTACCTTGTCAAGCAAGACGGGATTTAGGAATCCGTTGTTGTCGAACAACTCAAGATTAAGATCGTTGGCGAGTTTTTCCAATGACTTATATTCGCCGCCAGCCCACTCTTTCGCGGTCTTTACCATTATGCGGTTTGCGGCTCCCCACGGAGAATCATTGGAGTCATAAATCGTAAATCCGTTCAATGCGGCAAGTGCCCTGCTCGTGTCAGCGTCCATAACCTCCCGCGACTTGCGGAATAAGGAGTCATAGACATCATTCGCGTCCTTGCCGAAGATTCGGACTGCATCAATCGCATTTTTGATACGACGGACAAAGTTATCCCCGAAAATACCGTCAACGCTATCGGAAAGGAAATCGTTGAAGCGGACCGACTCGGCCTCTGAACGAATCCTTCTCACGGCATCATCCATCTCCCGCATCTTCTCGTTCGCCCTACCCGTTGCATCTACGACCTGGTTGAATATGTCCACTACACCGCCAACGACCGCACCAATCCAAGAGCCGGATTTTTCATATCCCTCGGCCGCGGCGTTGAGGTTTTGCCCGATGGCGGAAAGGGCTTGCCCGGCATCAGAGAGTCCGGCATTGTTTGTTGCGTCTCCGAGTCTCTGCATCGCATCTCCGGCGGCGGAAATATACTTCGCCACCTGCTTTGCGTATTTCGCGGTCTTTTGGAAAAGCGCCGGGTCAACCGTCCCGGAAACGAGGTTCTTCTTATATTCCTCAAGGGCTTCCTTGAGTGCCTTTAATCCATCCGAGCCGCGCTTTTTGAGAACCATCTGCTTAATGTCCTCCGGGATGTCCATTTCCTCAACGGCCTTCTTGATTCCAACGATGTCCGCGAGTGACTTGTGCGACCAATCGGAGAGTTCTTTTCCACTGAACTTACCCTTTACGATGTCGTCCACGTGGCCACGGATTCCCTCGTCTGCCGTATTGTCGTTTGCTTTCTTCCGCGCCTCGTAAAGGTCAATCTCGGCCTTGGTGACTTCCCGGTTTGCGGCGGCGGCTTTCTTCTGCAAGTCCACCCAATCGTCCTCAATCTTCTTCTTCTCGTTGGTGTATTTCTTGAGCACGGATTCGACCTTGTAGGACGCGCCGGAGGTGTCGCCTGTACCCCAATCCTTATCGAACTTCGCAAGGGCTTTCTCGTATTCCTCAAGGGCTTTTTTCGCCTCATTGAATGCCTTGATGTCCTTCGATGTTTGGTCCAGGCCCATGGATGCTTCGATGGACTCTGCCGCGGCAACGGATTCCGCGTCGCCAAGGGCGCGGAGTTTCGCTATCAATGATTCCAGGTCCGCATCAAGGTTCTTGACATTGTAGTCCATATTTTCAAGAACCCACGAGGCGGCGGAATCCTCCCCGAACACACCCGCCCGGCGGTCGTAAATGGACTTAATCTTTTCAAGGAGGGAAATCTGCGCCCGGATGTTCTGTCTTGCATCGGAGTTTTTGTCGGTTGCTTTGGTGTCTTTGCCTTTTCCTCTATCCTCCGCGCCTTCAAGCCCCCCGTTTGCGATATACGCCTCCATGCGGGTTTTCATATCGTCAAAACCTGCAACCTTACTCATCGCCTCCCGTGCGGCCTTCTCGCCCTTCGTGTCAAAGACGGCTTTCCACTCTTCAAGATAGGCGTTGGCGGCGATTTCCGCTTCTTCCGTAGCGCGGTTCTTCATATAATCATTAACCGCATCAATGGAGTTTTCTACGGCCTCTACCTGCTCGTTGGCTATGCGCCCGTTCTTTGTTTTGTATGCGAAGAAATGCGTAACGGGGTTCTTATAGAGGAAATTCCTAAACGGTGTTTCCTTATATCCCTTTTGTTGCCAGCCCGCAAGCGTCTGATATGCGCCGGACAAGTATTTCTGCATATCATCTTGGACAATCCGCGTCGCTTCCTCCGGGGACCTCCCAGACTTCAAGAGGCTATCGAACTTATCATTCCATTGTTTAGTCAACGAGTCGCTGCCGACAATATCCTTCGTGCCTTGCGCTACACGGTTGGCCCGGCTTGCGGCAAGAGAGGTCGCGTTGATAATCTTCGTCAAAAGCCGCACAACATCACGCATCGGCCCGGCGGAGTCGCGGAAGGTCTGGATAAGTCCCTCCCATGCGGACTTCAAGAGGAGCGTTGCGCCGTGAAGGGTGTTCAACCTATCCTTTTGAATGTTCTCCAAAAGGCCGTCCGTGTCGCGCACTTCCTTATTAAGCCTACGAATATCGTCAACCCCGTTGGCGAGGATAAGGAGCGCGGCGGCAGCCCGTTTCTGCACGAGATTCGCGGCTTCTCCGGCTTCAATTCCGCTGTCGCGGAGGCGTTGCAATCCGTTTACGAAATCATCGAAGGTTCGGATATTGCCACCCATTGCCTGCTGGAGCTTGCCGTTCTGTTGGGAGAGCTCGATGAGGATTTGGCGAAGGCCCGTTCCGGATCGGGATGCCGCAAGACCGGAGTTGGCAAGGACGCCGAGAAGGGAGGTGGTTTCCGCGACGTCAAAACCGATAGAATGAGCAATCGCACCCGCGTAGGGGAGCGCCACCTTTAATTTCTCGAAGTCAAGGGCGGTCTTGTTCGTGGATGCGGTGAGTATCTCCAACGCCTTCTGCGTTTCGGTGGAGTGCATTCCGAACATACGGAGGGCCGATCCAGCAAGGTTGGCCGCATCGGTAAGGTCCGCGCTGACGGAAGTGGCGAATTGCAAGACGGACTCTTGCATATTTCGAATCTGCGGGATATTGTAGCCGAGTTTCGCAAGGGCGGTCTGGAGCTCGGTCACCTGCGAAGCGGTCCACTCCGTCGTGCGGCCCAGCATCAAAGCATCGTTCGTCAAGACCTCAATCTCCTTCCGCGATACTTGCATGATTGTCGCAAGGTTTGCGTTCGCCTGTTGGAAGGAAGATATATTCTCGATAGCCTTGCCGAGTGTCCGCGTGAAGATACGGACGATGGAAATGACACTCCAGAAGGTTGCCGTGAAACGGAGCCACGCCCGGTTAAGGCCCGTGGCACTCTTCCCGGCCTCCTGCGTCTTGGCAATTATCTGGTCGAGCTTCTTGTTCGTCTGCTCAAGGGTCGCATTGAGCCGGTCCGCATCGCCGACGAGGAACTTACCTTTCGGCATCGTGCGAATCTTCTGCGCAATCTCGTCAAGGATGCCGGACATCTGACGCGCATTGGAGAGGCCCTTGTCCGTGACAATCTGCTTGCTTGACACCTTGACGTTAAGAGCTTGCGTCAAGGCTTTATTCAAGCGGTTCGCATCTGCAATGTTCTTGTTTATCTGGGTTTGGAACCCGGTATCATCAAGTACGACCTTGAAATTAAGCTGGTCTATATTCGCCATTATCTCTTATTTCTTGAAAAGTTCATCCATCGTGTATGGAACCTCCTTTCCCTCGGACCTCGCCCTTTCCCGTGCCCTACGATTCGCCTCTTCTTGGAGAGCGACGGCCTTGTCCTTCGGGTTGTATCTATAATTGTCCGAGCCTCCGTCCCGCTTCTTCTTCCCGCCTTTACCCTTCTTCTTGTTGTCGTAGAGCGTGTGCGGAAGGTCGGCCTGCATCAGTTGTATCTGCGCGACGGTGAGGACGCATCTTGCGGTGTAGTTGGTGATCTTCCCGACAAACGGAATCCAACGCGAATCCCCGTAGCAAGGGAAATCCTTGACGAAGGCCGCTATCCTTCCGGAATGCGTTCTCGAAGGGATTGCTCGACTTCCCCCTTCGTCAGACTCATCACGTCCGTCCTCATAGCCGTCCAACACGTGATAGTGTGATAGTACATCACGCAGTATTCCGTTATTTTTTTTTTGGATGGCCGTCGTCACCGAGGCCATCTGCGCTTCGTTGTACTTGCGTATAAAAGCCCACCAACGCCACTTTAGAGGGTAAAGCAAGGCAATCTTCACCGGAGAGTTCAAAGTGGCTAAAACGGCCATTTTTATCGAGAAGTAGGGATGTTTCACGGCGGAGTGCATTACCGCATCGGAGTCACCGACCTTCGCATCTTCCTCCAACTCCTCCCGCTCCAAAAGAAGTTCGGTAATCTTCTGGACGGTGTAGTCGTGAAGGAATCCTATCTTCAAGCGTTTCCTTGTGCCGGGAATTGGCACAATATCCGTTTTGTTTGCCTCAAGTTGCGCGAGTGCGACGCGGGTTGCTAATTCTGGTTGGTCCATATATCGTTTTCTTTGCCGGAAAAAGAAAATCGGGACGGGGCTCAATACTCCCCGCCCCGAATAGTGTGAGGTTCAGGTTCGTCCCGAAGATTAATTACCGCCACCAGTAGTGGTGGCCTTGAGGACCGCGAAGTCGCCGACATACGCATCCTCCTTCTTGTACGGGTTCGGGAGGATGAAGCCCGTGAAGGTGAGGTACAGCGGGTTCGAGTTGTCGTCCTTCTTCGGGCGGGACACGACCATCTTCACGTGGGCGAAGAGGATGGCGGTGTTCTTGGACTCGGACTCCACGAGAACGGAGACCTCGATGACCTCCGGGGTGGAGAGAACGCCCTGGCCCGTGTAGGTCGCACCATCGGTTCCGGTGACGGTCCCGGTGGCGGCTCCGTCCGGGAAGAAATACTGCAACACGGCAGCGGCCTGAGTCGGGATGTTACCCGTCATAATCCAGTTGCCACCCTTGTCGATGGACGCGTCGATAACCTCGCGGTGCTGGTCGATGCGGATGTCCGTGGACGAAGGATCGTCGGATGTGAGGTTGAAGGTGTCCTCCAGGGTGTAAATCTGGTCGGCGTCGGCGAAACTCTGCGCGGCGGTCAGGTCCAGACCTCCGGCGGCGTAAGGCTTGATGGAGATGCTTGCGTTGCCAATGTGGAGGTCTTCAAGCATCGCGTGGGTAAGAGTAGCCATAGTTCTATGTCGCTTTTATGAATAAACGGAAAGTGATGATACGTGCATGAAATCCGAAGTCATCCGGAGTGTCGCCCACATAACGGGGATGGCCGTCGATGAGGTATTTCCCGTGGTTCGGCCAAAGCGGGAGTCCATAGAGCTTCTTCTGCATGACAGACAGCCTCTTGGAGTTCTTCATCTCCTTGATGTCGCGTGCGAACAAGTGGACTGCAACCCGGCATTGGCCGTAAGCGGCCTTGTCGGATATTCCGCCCGTCACCTTTACGACCGCAAACGAGTCGATGGTGTCGTCCGTCGCCTTGGGGCGGTTGTTCCAGACGTGATCGGAAACTCCGAGCTCCCGGACCGCATCCGTAACGGCATTCTCCACATCGGTGATGTCGAAGTCGTTAATCATACGGCAATCGGTTTGAAATACTCCGTAAAGTGGTCTTGAATTTCGTCTTGAGTCATATCGAGAACTCCCATCTCATAATCAACCTCATAGTAGAAAGGCTTCCGCCTTCCATAAGAGGCAATCATGGACGCGAGGATAACCCCAACCCAACCCTTGCGGGTGATTCTCCCCGCAACCGTCCGGAGCTGGTCCTCCGCGTCACCGTGGCCGTGTTGCCCTCCGTTCACCTGCATCCGCACAATCGCCCCGTCGTGGACAAGAGCCCACCCGTAGGAGTTGTCGTGCGTCCGGTGTCCGAAGTGCTCGTGGTCGTGGATGGAGATAGCATAGAGCATCGCGTCGTTCAAGAGGCGCGGAAATCCTTCCTCAATAGCGCGGTCCTTGCTCTTCCGGAGCCGGTTGAACGCATTGAGGATTGTTCTGCTATTTCCCTGCGCGTAGCTCATGTTTAGTTCTTGATATTGTCAAGCCAGATATTCGTTCCCCAGTTGTAGGTCGTCATCTTGAGGACTTTCGCCCGAAAGGTGTGCGTGTAGTCCGTCATCTCCAACACCGTCCCCGTAACGAGTTCGGTAAGGAGCATTGGACAAGACACCTTGTAATCCGCCACGATAACCTCTCCGGCGGTCTTTAGACCACCCGTTGACGTCCTATATCCCCACGGCATCACATCCACGCGATCGGTCTTGAAGCGACCTCCGGACAGACGGATGGGATTGTACCCGGAATCGTACACGATGCGCTCAAGGGCCATCGTCCCGGTCACGGGATTCCCTTCATCGTCCGTCACGGGGAGGCCGTTCGCGTCGAGAGACTCGACAACGACCTTGAAGGTGTGGGGCCAACGGGGATTGTAAGGCATCTTAATAGAGGTTTTTCATACGGATTTTCGAGCTTGGGTCGGCGAACGGCTCGTTCCATTTCGCATAGAGGTCCTTCGCCATCTGCATAAGTGCATCCCGGCTTACGACGTTCTTGATTGCGACATAGTGCGTCCATCCGCCATCCGCTTCGCCCTGGGTCCCGGATTTGGTGGAAGATACGGCGGCTCCGTAGTAGGCATCGGCAAGGATAAGGTCGCGGGTGCGTTCGTCCACCTCTCCGACAAGGGTTTCATCGTCGTCCACGCCCCGATGGAGGAACGTGGCCCAGATGAACTCGTCCGTGTAGTCGATGATGTGCTCCGTCTTTGCCCGGAACCATCCCGCCAATGTCATATTGTCTGCGATGCTCGCCATATCTTCCGTCGGATTTCAAGTTTTGGTTTAGCTGGCCGCCTCGTTGGTGGACAGGTACAGGACAGTCTGGATGGCCGTCGGGACCGGGAGGCAGATGGATTCGATCTGGAAGGTCAGACCCTTCTTTCCACGGTCCTCGCAGATGGCCATGGAGCCACCCTCGGTGTACATAATCGGGGAGTCGGCGGTAGCGAGGATGTTGTTCGCACGCTTCCACTGAATCTCACCGAAACGCCCGGCGGGACGGAGGACGACGGTGTTGGCGTCGAAAGCCTCGGTCTCCACGGTCTCGAACTTCTTCGTCTTGGGGTCGAGGAGAGTTCCGAAGCCGTAGTAGGACACAACCTCAATACGAGGAAGGCCGCTGTCGGCGATGTAGTTCCGGAGGTCGGCGTCGGTCACAACGTAGTCGGCGAGAGAGCCGGTGGTCGGGCCGTACTTCCAGAAGGCGACCTTCGCCTTGGTGTCGGCGTGACCCTTGAGGGTCTCCCAACCGGACGCGCTCATACGGAACACGGCGGCATTGGGGTCGCGGGGGATGATGCGCTTCCGCCAGCCGTAGTTGAACATATCCTCCAGGTCGCCGAGGGGCTTCGCATTTGCGGAACTCCAAGCGTTCTTCGTGCCGTGGTTGAAACCACCGAGGCCGAAGCCGCCGCACTTCTTACGGTTCTCCGCAACCGGGTTAAGGTTGATTTCGTAACCGACGATGCCGCCGTTGGAGGTGGCGAGGGTGGTGACATAGGAGCCCTTGGACTCCACCTGGTAGCCCGTGAAGGTGCGTTGGGAGTGGATGCTCTGGATGAGGTTCATGGTGTCCTTTACGAACTGGTCGTAGTAGGCATCACGGACGTTGACACCCTGACGGGCAAGCATCTGCATCTTCTCGTAAGCGTCGATGTCGAACGCCACGCCACGGCCCATGCGGGGGATTTCTCCGGTCTTGCGGGAGACCCCGGCGGTCGGGAGAAGCGGACCCTCGGCCTCGTCGGAGAGGTAGGTCGCCATGATGGGGACGGAACGCTCGCCAATCTTCTGCTCGAAGGTGCGGGCGGGATTCTCGAACGGCGCGAGGGTGTAGATGGACTTCCATCCCTCCTCATCGAACCAGTAGTTCGGCTGCTCGGCGATCCAGTCCTCCAGGGAGGCGTAGCCGCGAGCAAGGAGGCTACCTTCGAGAAGCTGATAAAATTCGGTCGAATACAGACCGGAAATGAGATTCTTTGCCATAATCTATTCCTCCTTTGTTAAGCGGTTACTTCGGCGAAATACTCCGGCTCGATGAACTGTCCGATTTCACGGGCGGCGGCGATGACCCCGGCGGGGATGCCGTTGCAGGTGTTCACGTAGCAATAGACCTCTCCACGGGCGATGTCCACGAAGTTCTGTGCGTTTCCGGCGTAGAGGTCGCGGGTGAGGACGGCGTTGCCCTTCACGGCGAGGGCCTTGGCGGAACCCGCCTCGGCAGCGATGGAGATGAAGTCTCCGGCGGCAACGGTGTCGAAGTTGGCTGTGACGACGGTGATGGAGATGGTGCCGTCAGAGTTGGTGGTGACGGTCCCGGCGGCGACGGCCTTGCCAGTGCCGGAGATGGAGGCAGGAACCTTCATCACGACATCGGTGGCGGTGAGGGCGGGAGCGAGCCAGGAGGCGGCGAGGGTGATGATGGAATTGCTTCCGCTTGCCTCGACCTTCAGGACTTCCCAAACCTTCATGAACTTCGCCGTGTGAGCCTTGAGGTCAACCTCGAAGGGGGTTCCGGCGTGAACGAGTTCCTTGTCCGCCAACTCGTCGGTGACGAGAGCACCGTACTGGCGGTACTTAATCTCGTCCGGGTGGCAGAGGAACGGATTCGCACCGCCAGTATTGTCAGAACGGCGCGAATAAGCGTTGTTGAAATGTTCGAGCATAACTGTTTGTAGTTAATGATGTTTTGTCAACCTAACCACGGACTCGCTTGGCATCCTCCCTCGCCTGGGCCGCCTTGTCTGCTGCGTTGATTTCGGCGGGAATGCTGATGCCGTACCCGGGGATGGGACCCGCCCCAAACGTCTCCGTGTAAGCTGAGGAGTACGATTCCTTGAGCCGCTTCACGGCGTCATCCTCGCTTTCGCCTTCAACGGGGGAATACTCCGTCATGACGAACTTGATGATGCCCGTGTTGGAGCATCCCTCCATCTTGAGCCTTGCGGTGAGCGCGTCGCGCACCTGCTTGTCCTTTTTCTCCTTATCCTCGCGCTCAAAGCGTTCACGAAGGTTCTTCGCCCATTCGGGTTCGTCCATCGGGCCGGGTTGCGGCGGGGTCGGAGGAGTGGGGGGCTCCGGGTTCTTGTCCGGGTGCTTTTCCTTGTAGGTGTCGAAGGCGCGTTGGGTGTCGGTCCGGGACTGGATCTCCTTGTCACGCATCTTCTGTAATTCGGACGCGATAAGTTCCATCGTTGCGACATCAGCTACTGCCGCTTCAACGTCCCCTTCGCTTGCGACCGTCTTTTCTCTCGCAGAGGCAATCCGGTCAATAGCCTCGTTGCTCAATCCAAAACGCTGATACTTCGTCTTGAGCGCAGTTGCGATTTCTTCTTTGAACATATTGTCAATGAACGTATTAGGTTATAAAATAGCCCGAAGCGGAAACTCAAAATCGGGTTTCCTACTGCGGGCCTGGATGGTTCTCAAAAGGAACTCTTGGTAGCCTCTATGTCCGCTCGTCGGCGGTTAGGTTATGTCTTGAAGCACAATCTCGGAGATGCGCTTGCAATGCGGGCAACGGACCGAGAGCCGAAGCCTACCCTCAAGGGATTGCACCCTCACCGGAAAAGGCTTCTTGCACAAGGGGCAATTAATCTGCACGCCCTTCATTACACTCTTTGCGTCCATACACGGGCAAATATATCGGTTCAAAATCAATACATCCCAATAAAGTTTGAGTTGTATTAAGAAACCTTGTGCACTTTTGCGTTGTGACGCCACAAACGGTCATAGACGAACGCCAATACCTTGACCCCGTATTCCTCCAATATGGGGTGGAGGCGTATTCGTCCGAATACATCAACTCGCTCCGTGAAGAAAACCTTGACTTGAAACGGAAGGGCAAGCGGAGTTACAACATCGTCCCGCAAGCCGGATTCCAGGAGAAGGTTCTGACGAACCTCGCGGACATCGTAATTTGCGGGGGAGTCAGAGGTGCTGGAAAGACGGCGATCGGCCTTATCGGTGCATTTTACTACGCTGATAATCCGGACGTCAACCTCTATGGATTCCGCCGCTACGAGAACGATGTGAAGCGCGGTATCTGGAAGTCTTGCAAGCCGCTTTTTCGCGGGTTCGCCAACTTTGCGGACACTTCCTTCGAGGCAAAGTTCTTCAATGGGACTGGAGCCACGATGAAGATGGAACACCTTGCGGACCTCTCCAAAATCAAAGACCGTTTCCGTGGCGCGGAAATGCCCTACATCGTCATCGAGGAACTCGCCGAGTTCACGAAGGAGTCCATGTCGGTCATCTTCGACCTTATCGGCTCGAACCGTTCAACCGCAGGTGTAAGGCCGCGCTTCATCTGCACTTGCAACCCCGTTGGTCGCTCGAACAAGCTCCGGTGGTTCCTTGATTGGTGGATTGATCCGGAGACGGACGAGGCTATTCCCGCCCGCTCCGGCAAGATTCGCTACTTCTGCCGTTACGGAGAGGACGTGATGGAAATCGCCTGGGGAAACTCCCCAGAGGAGGTCTATGAGAACCCGAACGCAAAGAGGAAGATAAGCCAGATGACCGACCATCCGGACGAGGAGTATTCGCAATTCATCACCTCCGTCACCTTCATCGACGGCGACTTTTCAGAGAACAAGATACTCCAGATTTCCGACCCGAAATACATGAACCGAATTTCCTCCGGAGGAAGCAAGTCTGTCATCAATGACATCCGTGGTATATGGAGGGACGTTGACGATACGGGAGCCCTTATCTCGATGAACGACATGAACCGTTTCTTCGAGAACGTACCACAGGTGAACGGGACACGTTGCGGTGGAGGCGACATCGCCCTCCGCGACGACTGGCTTGTCCTTTGGGCGATGGATGGAATGCACATCATCGACCTCTTTGCGAAGCGGTACGTCACCTCCGAGGATGTGGTTCCCATCATCCTTGAGTTCCTAAAGAAGAACGATATTCCCAAGGAGAACTTCGCCTTCGACGTGAACGGCATCGGTAACTGGCTCAAGCAGTCCGAGGATATGCGCGGGTGTTTTGGTTTCGACAACAAGGCCCCAGCGAAAGACAAGGCGTCGTACAACACACGGAAATCCGAGTGCGCAGGTATGCTCGTTGACGCTATCCAGAACGGCCAACTCTCCATCGACGAGAGTATCCTGCGGCGCACATACACCGAGAAGCGGATTCCGTTCACGGTGCGTGACAAACTCGTCGAAGAACGCCTTGCCATCAAGTGGAAGGAGGAAGAAAACCCGAAAGCCCTCATCAAGAAAACAGACATGAAGGCTATTATCGGCCATTCCCCGGACTGGGTAGAGGCGCTCCTTTATTGCCTCGACCGCGTGGACTGCGCGAAGAAGGCACAGAAGATACGGAGGGGAAATTGGAGCTGGTTTGGAATGTAAAACACTCAAAATAAAGACGAAATGAGACTTACCCCGTCCATCGGGAAGATGACACCCGAACAGATAATGCGGAAAATGCCGTTTTCCGTGCCTATTCCGGAGCAGAATATCGCTGACAAGAACATACTCATGCCCGGAACGGTCTATGTCCCTCCGATAAACAACGATGTCCGTCGCGAGGTAAAGACGCAGGCGGACTTTCTGCGCGAGTTCTACCCTTCCTCGCACAAGATTAACAACTTGCAGTATTACCCGAACACCTTCTACATGGACCCGAAGTCCGGCGCATACCAGGCAAAGGTCCGTTCACGCATCGCGGTCGGATTCCAACAGTATATCCACCTCCAGCGCAAGGAGGCCCTCCTCGGCAACAACGTGGGCATGCGGCTTGTCTCCGGGGCTACCAGCCAGAAGATGATAGACACGCTCGCCTTCTTCCGCGAAGGGTGGGAGGACAAGGATATGGAAGTGGCCGTGAACAACTCCATCGACGCGGACTTTGAAATCGCGGACGTCGCCGTTTATATCTACATGGACAACAAAAAGACACGTTGGCGTGTGTTCTCCTATGCCGATGGCGACACCCTTTACCCGCACCGCGACTCGCTTACCGGGGACATTACCCTTTTCGGCCGCCTTTATACGCAAAGCGATTGGGACGGGAACGTGCACCAATACCTGGATGTGGTCGATTCCACGCACTTTGTAACTTACCGTCAGAAGGACGACTTGAGCGGATGGGAGATGGAGGGTACACCGGAGCCGCACGGCTTCCCGGAGTGCCCGGTCGCATACCATCGCCGTTGGGACGGCCCGGTATGGACTGCATCCCAAGCCCTCATCGACGGATGGGAGATTTCGCTATCCCAATTCTCCGAGAACAACGCTGCCTACGCCCTTCGCATCCTCTACACGCTCGGCGCGGAGTTCGAGATGATGGCGAACACGGACGGTACGCCTACCCGCATCGACTCGGTTGATCCGAACGCAAAGGTCGGCTTCCTTGAGCCAGCAGCCGGGGCAGACGGAGCTTTCGTGAAGCAGCTCGAACTGATGAAGAAGGAAATCCTTCGCGGTTCCTTCGTCGTGGAGACCCCGGAAATCAAGTCCGGCGCGGACATCTCGTCAAGGACCGTCAAGATGCTCTTTGCGGACTCCTACATGAAGGCGATGTCCGACTCGATGGAGTATCAGGAGTTCCTGAACCGCCTCACCCGGCTTTTCAAGCACGCCTATTTTGTCGAAAAGGGGCGCGTCTCGGAGACGGAGGCATTCAAGGTCAAGACCTACCTCGACCCGTTCATCTTCCTCTCCGAAAACGACGTCATCGCGGGTATCCAGCAGCTTGTCACCTGCGGGGCGATGTCCACCAAGACCGCAACCGAACTCGCCTACAACATCGGCTATTCCTCCCCGGACGAGGTGGCAAGGATTCTCCAGGAGTCGCACGATGAGCTTGTCTCCGAGCAGCAGGCGCAAGCCTCCGTACAAAGGGCAACCAATCCCGTGACGCAATCCCGCATAAACAATGCTTAACAACGAGACGCTTGCGCAGAAGGCCGCCTCGTTCAAGAGGGATTCCCGAAAAGAGTTCGACAAGGCAGTAGCCGCCCTCATCGCCCTTGCGTGGAACTACGCCTATATGGGCGAGGATTTCCGTTGGGATGCAGACCCGGAACTCTACGCGGAGGCGCTCCGTATCTGCCTGGACCTATCCGACACACTTGCGGAGAAGGCAAGGGCGATAGCGGCATCCGTCATGGAGGACTCTCTTGATTACTACGACGAGGAACAATCTTGGGACCGGGAAGCGGACGAGGACGGGGATGAATCCATCCTTGTCCGGTTCGACCAGGCCGGGGCGCACCTTCTTGACCTTCTGGAAATCTGGATCGCGCTTGCGTTCGTCCACGGCCTCGGAAAGACTGAACTCCGGGTGGAAATCTCCCGCTATCTCTCCAACCCATACCTGTCCCCGCTATGGAAGGGAGTTCCGAAGGATGCGCTCTTGTGGGGAAGGGGATACATGAAGGACATCCCGCGCCAACTTGCGCTTATCGGACAAGACGCCATCATATCGGCGACGCGGTATGCGGAGTGGGTGGACGCACAGGCGAAAGGGGCGCAATACTACATCCGCCGCCGTGGGTCCGGCTATGACTGTCCGGAGTGCGACGACCTTTGCGGTTATCCAATCCCGATTGAAACCCCGTTCGAGTTCCTACACGCCCGTTGTATGTGCTATCCGGAATATCACTTTGAACCAATGCCTGATGCTTAAATTCGACCCGAAACACAAGTTCAACAACAAGAAGATGTCCACCCCGGACGGGGGGTTCGACTCGAAAGGGGAGTGGCAGAGGTGGCTTGTCTTGAAAGAGGCGCAAGATAAAGGCGAAATAAGCGACCTTCGCCGTCAAGTCAAGTACATACTCATCCCGACCCAATACAAGGCCGTAGAAGTCAAATTAAAGACCAAGACGAAGGTCGTGCAGCGGGTGGCCGAGCACGAAATCTCCTACAAGGCGGATTTTGTGTATGAGAAAAACGGGGAAACGATAGTGGAAGATTATAAGGGCTACCCCAACGACAGGTGGCCATACGTGAAGAAGATGATGCTCTTTTTTCACGGAATTGCCATCCGCGAAGTGAAAAAACCGGGAGAACCCGTTTGATTCTCCCGGAAAAGCACTATCTTTGCACCGTTGCGCAGAGATGCGCTCATAACTCAAAATTTTAGGTTTGCCCTCCCGGAGTAGTCTGGGAGGGTTTTATTTTAGAACACTACAACCATTGACGGAAATGGTGCTCCGGCTGGAGAATCGTTGAAGTGCAGCCGTCCCCGGATGAACCGGATTTCCCTTGCATTGTGGTAGATGTATTCGTGGAAATACGATGTGTCGGTTCTTGCAGGAATAAGCATAACAACGAGAGTGTCTGCGGTTCTGGACTCCACGTAACACTTCTTGACCCAATCTTTGATTTGGCGACCATAGGGCGGATTACAGAAAACTCTACACCCCCCCCCAGTTTTTTGTAAGTCCATCATCCTCAATAGTATAGTGTTGCTCGCACTTTGCGTTTTCATGAGTGCAACACGGATCGAGGTTAAAATGAAACTCCGCGTCCAACTCCTTGTAGAAGTTGTCCGGCGTGGCCCACTCGTTCGTGTTCGATGAAAACAACCCTTCGTTTATCATGACCGCTTTTTCTTCTTATCCTTCCCATCTCGTCCGAGAACAGCGTCAAGGTCTATGTTGTTGGCCCGGAACCACGCGGTCATCTTTCGCCATTCCTCCATCCTTTGGTAAAGGGCGGATTCTGCTGACGATATATTCTCGTCCTCTCCGTCGTATTGTAGGGAGTAGCGCGGCGTCTCCGGCATCACGCAGGAAAGGAGGACGTCCTCGACGAACTTCTGCATGTCGCAAAGCTGAATCGTCACGTCCATGATGGTCCCCAACACCTTGTCAATCCCGGTAATCTCTATCTTATCACCCTTTCTGGGGACTACCGCTTTTACTTTCTTTCCTTCTTCCATTGAGCCAATTTAACAGATTGAAACAAAATGCGAAACATCTTCCTTTAAGCGTAAGCCGAACCTCATAGGGAACGCCGTCCTTGTAGAGAATTGGTCCCATCTGCTGGAGCATGGCTATCTTCCGGTTGAGCCGTAGCCCCCTTCGCCACGGTCGGTTTCACTTAACGAGTCCGCCTCCTCGTACTCAATCTCCGGGTAGGGGAGGATGACGAGCTGGCCTATTCTGTCCCCCACGGTGTAGCGGTGTATGTGCGGTTGCATGATGCGGAACTTCGCCTTGATCTCTCCCCGGTAGTGGGAGTCAATCACCCCGACGGCGTTAGTCAAGAGCAAGTCCTCCTTATAGACCGACGAGCGTGGAAAGACCAATCCGACATACCCGTCCTGAATCTCCACGGCGACGCCCGTTCCGTAGGAGACGCAGTTGTGCCTCGTATCGACCTCCACCGAGGCGCATGTCAGGTCCGCACCCGCGTCGGAAGGATGTGCTTTCGTCGGGGCAACCGCCTCCGGGACAAGTTTCTTGAATCGCACCTTCATCACTTGCCCTCCTCCCATTCGTGGAACGTCACGCCCATCGACCCGGAGACGACTTCGACCTTGCCAGAGGAGAACTTGTACCACTTCCCGGCCTCGATTCCGATGTATTCGCCGGAGGAGGAGCCGCTCACGAACTTGTAGAGCGCGGTCTCTCCGAGCACCTCGTCCACGGGATAGACGTACATCCACAAGGGCTTCGACGAGTACCAATTCCCGACGGGATAGATAACCCCGTACCCATCCGAGCCGGGGAAGGTCGTGACCTCAACCTGCTTCGGGTTCCCGGAGAGGACGACCTTCTTCACTTCCGAGAGGTCGAACACGAAAGCCGGGCACGTGTAGTGGGCGGACACGCCAATCTCGCCACCGTCCTCCGAGACCGCAACCGTCTGACCGGAGTCCACGGCCCACGCAGGGGACGAGACGACCGAGACGTTGTTGTTGCTCACAAGGACCTCCCCGCTCCCGGAACCGGAGACGGAATACGCCCCGACCGCGACGGAGACCTCCTCCCCGGTGGACACGTCGTAGGTGCGCAAGGAGTTCTCCTCACTCTGGAGATGCAGGGAGAAGGGACCCGCCGGAATGGTGGCCGAGAGCGCGTCCGAGACACTCCTGGTGGAAGGGATGGCCCCGCTCTCCACGCCGAGGGAGAAACGGACGGAAGCCATGCGCTCAAGGGGCTTCGTACACGATGCAAGCGAAAGAGCGAGCATCGAAAGGAATAAAAGGCGCTTTTTCATATATAAACCGATAGTTAAGATAAAGTTATTCAACGTCCTTTCCGTCAATAAGATTTCTCTTTTCGACAAACCACACGTTCTTCCCGTCCATCCGGTCAAAGGATGAACATCTGATGTCGTTGCAAGTCATAATCACCCCACCGTAGGCCGAGCGGCGGCGGAAGAAACACCCTTTACAAGCATTGCACGGGGGCCAGAGCCCTTTCGGGCGGGGGACACAGACAAGCGTTGTCCCGTAACGGACCAACTCTTCCCCAATGGGAATGTCACGAGTGAGAGGGAAGCCGGACTTCCCGGAACCAATACCATCCATGCCCGCAAAGATAGTAATCTTTTTCAGAATACAAACGATTGCACGAAAAGAATTTATCGTAATACAACGAACTTTTATTCAACAACGAGATTCTTGCATAGGTAAACGAAAAACACTACCTTTGCGAGTAAAACAAGACTACGCCATGAATATCAAAGAAAACGTCCGTTACATACTTGAAAGAAAAGGCATGTCACAGGCCGAGCTGGGTCGCAAGATGGGCCTGACAAAGCAAGACGTGTATGCCTTCCTCAACCGCGAGGGGATCACCTTGACAACCATGTGCAAATTCGCCGAGGCCCTGGAAGTCCCGGTAGAGATGCTCGTCTCCGAGACGCCACTATCCGTCCGGTACGACATCCCCACCGTCACGGAAATCACATGCCCCTACTGCGGGGAGAAAATATCCCTCATCGCAAAAGCGAAGTAGAGTCGCCGAGCACCTGTTCCAGACCCGTCTCCCGAACCCCGGAAGGCGGGTTTTCCCGCATCAAAAACGCCACAAAAATGCGCGGGTTTTGTGCGCGGTCAGTGCAACACTTCATGCAACACTTCGTGCAATACATAACACTATGTTACACAATAAGATACAAAGACGAGCGCTCGGTCAGTGCAACACTCTTTGCAATACCTTGCGCGTGATGTTTGCTACCCAAATAAAATAAATAACAAGAAATAAGTAACAAGAAGTACTTTATATCATTTTTATTCCATTATTCCACTACGTTACATAATTCCATAAAAACAATATAAAGTTGTCGTGTCGCTGTCAAATTTTGTCGTTTTTGGCATGGATGCCGGTCTTTCGCCGTGGATGTCGGCATGGGCAGACCTATACGCCAGAAAGACGAAAAGATGGCTTTGCAGATGTCATGCGATCCATCAAAATCAAAACGAGCCAAAATAAGCCGATTTAAGGCACTTTGGGGCAAAAGACGATAAAATCCTTGTCTTTTCATAGAAAGTCCGCCAAATGCCAAAAGAGGGGCCAAAGACGGAATTTTGGGAAGGTTTTTGCGCGAGGCGTGGTGCGTGTTGGGTTGAAAAATAAAAATAAAAATTTTGAGTGGACACCACCGGCGCCCTCGCTCGCCCCGATTGCCCCCACCCCCGCCCGGCTCGCGAGTCGCAACTGCTTAAAATTCAATCAATTAGAAAATAACTTTACAATTTAACGTAAATTGTAAACATTTTCCTCGCCGGGCTTATTGTAAAATATTGCCTATTTAGACAGCTTATTTTTAGCCTCTAAATATAGCGGACAATCATAGCAAGTTATTGGTACATAGGCTCCTACAGCCTTCTTATCCCGTGCCGCTTCCCGGTCCGCTTTTTGTGTGGAAATGATAACCTTTAGAGCGTCGAGCGCCTCGCCCGGATCGTCGGCGCTGTTTACGAGCTCATTGAGTTTCCGGGCTTGATTCGCGGGATCGCTGTAATCTATATTTTTTTCTTTTTGTGTGGACTTATCGGAATTTGTGCGTACATTATCCCCCGCCTCAATTGCCGCCGCTTTTATC
>OCVV012831698.1_pt1 | contig 24174 bp, 24 predicted proteins | sample 1539721 | NCBI WGS metagenome assembly OCVV01 (sample SAMN02144230, study PRJEB22623) | gut metagenome | biome: sheep rumen | host: Ovis aries | place: New Zealand
ATTCAAGGATAAATATTGACGATCGCGATATGCTGTCAATGAATGCGTGAAGCGTTTTATCGGAAAGAATAAGGAAAAACGGAGAAAAAACGGCACGGATGATCCATGCCGCTCATTTTTACCGTTTCAGCTTTTCGCGCACATCGGAGGAGGTCACACCGCGGATATTCTTTTCGTAGATCGTGATCGGCCACACGATCAGGTGGAGCATGAGCCATATCCCCGCATCGCGCTCGGCGGGGCCCTGTGCGAGAAGCTCTGAGATCGTGTGCAGGATATCGTTGAGCCTGACCACTCGTCCCTCTGCAAGATGAATGTTCTCGCCCGAGAGCAGTCGGCGTGTTTCTCTGAAATGCAGGTCGTACAGCAGCCTGCCTATCGGTGTGCTGAGAGCGTAGAAGGCGGTTTTCCAGCTGATCAGCCCACAGTAGGGCAGCATCTCGTCTGGCATCAGATCCGGCTCCTCAAAGAAAACCTCTCGCTTCAGGATATTTGTCAGACAGCGGACGATGACGAGGGCGTCGTTTGTACCGCGCAGGAGCATATCGTTGTTGCGCGGCGCATAAGTCAGGTAATCGTCGATGAGTACCATCAGCTCGCCGAAGGACAGTTCAAAGAGCTGATCCTCGCTCACGCGCGGAAAGTCACAGCGGCTCGACAGTACCGCCGTCAGCTCGGAGAAGCACTCCTCCAATACGACAACGCGCTCATCGCCCTCGGACGCGGGGACAAAGCGGGCGGTCAGGGGAGTCCCCGACAGCTTTCTGAGCAGTATTTTGATCTCGTCGATGGAGGTGATGAAGGCGCTTCCGTCAATAGAACTGCGATTCATGGGATCGCTCCTTTCTTAGGCGCTCGCCAGAGGATAAGCGTCCTCGGGCGAGAGGTTTTTTTCATAGCTTTTCAGCAGATCGATGGTGTACTGCGGCGGGATCTTCTCGGCGAAGCAGGCTTCCTTGCCGCGCTCGAGGACGATCGCCTGATGCAGGGGCAGGTTGAGCACCGTGTAGGGTGAGCGGTTGGTGCGGTTGCCGATGTACTCGGCGGTCTGCAAATCCTGACCGCCCAGGTACAGGATGTGATCGCTGTTGTTCAGGATCGTGTTCGCCCTGTCGATGCCGTACATCGCGTTGAGCTGGGTCAGGCTCTGGAGGATGATGGTGGTGTAAATCTCTCTGGAGCGGATGACCGAGATGATGTTGTCGAACTGGGGGATGACATAGTTGGTGCTGAAGTCATCCATGATGATGCGCACGGGCACTTTCAGGCGGTCGCCGGGGGAGTTGTCGGCGTGGCGGCACAGCGACTGGAAGAGCTGGGTGTACAGGATCCCGACAATGCGGTCGAACGAGCGATCGACGTCGCTGATGTTGAGGAAGAGGACGGTTTTCTCGTCGCCAAGATCGGTGAAGCGGAAGGAGGAGTGCCCCTGAAAGATGTGCTTTGCCTCCTCGATGTCAAAGAGCTCGAGCGCCTCGGCGGTAAACTGGCGGATACAGCCCCAGGTTTTCTCCGCCTGCGTGACGCTCTCGAGCATCCGATAGCGGCGGTACGCCATCGAATTCGGCTTTTTGCCGTGGAGCGCGTGGAACAGCCTTGCACCCCGGTCGGTCTCGAACTCTCTGAAGATCTCGACGACAGAGAACATGGTGTGCTCCTCCTCGGGGAGCGCCTCCAGGACATAGGCGATCATCGCGCTGAGCACCATTTGTGCCGACAGCGGCCAGAACGGGTCGTCGGGGCTGAGCTCGGGCATCAGCGCGCGTGACAGCGAGGTGATATCCTGCTCCGACCAGCTGCCGTCTTTGTTGCGGCCGATGTAATCAAGCGGGTTGTACGCGTCACTGCGCTGCAGGTCGATGAAGTCGATGTTGTGGATCTTGAAGCCCTTTTGCCTGAGGATCTTCTCGGTTTTGCGGCGAAGGTTGCCCTTGGTGTCCGCGACGATGCACGAGCCTTCCATGCGCAGCAGGTTGGGCAGTACATAGCCCGAGGTCTTGCCGGCGCCTGCGGGGCCGATGCAGATATCGTTGTTGTTCAGGTTGGTGCGGTGTGTGTCGTTATCGACCTCCACACCGACTGCGAGTATTCGTTTTGTGTTCATGAGGTTTCCTCCTTCATCATGTTGGCTTCTCCGCTCACCTTACAGGGTTCGCGTGGATTTTAACAATGAGCGGACAAAAATATGCCTGTCAAAACCGTGTTCGGATTTGTTCTCGGTTGCCTACAGCGAGCGGATCACAGCGGTTGCCAGTCCCATTTCGACCGCCTCCTCGGCGGTGAGGTAGGTGTCACAGCGGGTCTTTTTCAATACGGTCTTTTTCGGCAGACCGGAGCGTTCGCTGATGATATCGACCAGCGTGGTGCGGATCTGCTTGAGGCTGTCCAGGTACACCTGGATCTCGTCGGGCTTCAAGCCCGAGAAGTCGCCCGAGCCGTAGCTGGGATCGTGGATCATCAGCTGCGAGTGGGGGAACATCTCGCGGCTTGTGCCCGCGAGGAAGAGGATGGACGCCATCGAGGCGGCTGTACCGGTGCAGACGGTCTTTACGGGGGAGCGCATCATGCGGATGTAATCAAAAACGATCAGTCCGGAGATCACCTCTCCGCCGCCGCTGTTGATGTACAGCGTGATCTCCTTACCCGGGTCACGCTGCTCCAGGTACATCAGCTGCTTGAGCAGCTCGTTCATCGACTCTGCGTTGATCGGACAGGTCAGCCACAGCTTTCTGTCCAGCATCATCATGTCCTCCAAAGCGAGGGCTTCTTTGCCGCGCACGGTTTCCTCCAGCGCGAGGGTTCGGTTGGTTGCGATATGGTGGATTGACATAGATATCTTCCTCTCCTTTACCTTTCATATTCTGTGAGTTCGGTCATGTTTTGGCGGATCTTTTCCGGCGTCTTTCCTCTGCTTTCGGCATATGCCGCGAAGGGAGACACCAGAAGTGTGTAGACGATATTAACGAGCTTTTTTCTTTCGCTCTGTGTGATTGGGGCAGACTCGAGCATCTCATAGCAGTTGAGCAGTATGGCGCCGACCGCCATTACGAGCGTTTTGTCGCTGTCCGTGAGCGACTGATCGACGCATTCCTGAGGATAGTCCCTCACATACGCCAGCACGCTGTCGATGTCGCTGCGCCTTTTGGGATCGTTCGTGTTCTGCCTGAGCCACATCAGATAGCTCTGTGGGTCGGCGTACAGGAACTGCCTGAGCGCAAAGGAGACCCTGCTGTCCTCGCAGTGGATCGGGCGGTTTCCGGCCAGGATATCCTCCTCGCTGTAATAGAACCGCAGCGCGACGACCGAGGTGGCGGCGATCAGCGCACGGCTGCTGTATTTGAACCGCTCCTTCTGGCTTTCGAATACGTCGCGGATCATCAGCATGAATTCGGAGAAAGAGAGGATGGAAGCCTGTGACTGAGAGATCCCGCTTTTTCTGAAGATTGCGGGATAATCGAGCGAGTTGCCTCTGTTGATGATCGAGCGGCGGAACACCTCGATCGCGGTCGACTCTGCCAGATAGCCAAAGACGTCGGTGAGCAGAGCGTAACTGGAGACGGCGGGAACGGTTGCCGCGCTGATCTTATCCTTGAGCGGAATACTCGGATCGGCGAGCATATCGGTTGGTTGTTTTGCGGCGCTGTGCGGATGCGCCCCGGTCTTTTTTTGAATCGGCTTGCGGATGTTATCCTCCATGCGTCATACCTCCTTTTGGGGATAAAAAAATCTGAAAATGACATACATCGCCCTATGGCGGATGCAAGTAATTTTCAGACTGTTCCTATATATACACAACATGGCTGTGCCCTCCTTTTATTCAATCCTGACTGCTTCTTTATCCGATGGTTCCATCGGCACGATTCCATACATTCAATTCAGCTCATGCGTGAGCATTTATTTTTCGGTTGTGGGGTGTGAGGTGGTTTGATTCTCCTTTGATCGGTGTCGCCGCCGATTGATGTGCTCCTATCTTAGCAGGAGGGATGCGCACTTTTCGTGCCATCGTCCTCACAGCTTCATCGGAGCGGGTGGGATTGTTATTATGCCATAGGGGATGCGACCTTTTCTGCCCATCTCCGCGCCGTCGGCAAAGATGCTGACCTATTTAGGAAAAGTGTCATTCTGAGGCGTCGCCGAAGAATCTTAACGTGCACGCTTTCCGTTAGATGACACATTACAGGTGCCATCTAACGGATTCATTACAGTTTAGGATCCTTCGCGGGACACGCTTGTCCGCTCAGGATGACACTCCGGGGGACTGTCGCGTCGGTTGCGACATCTCCCTGTCACCCTATCCCTCTATCGCGACGATATCATCATAATAGGCGGTCACGATCTGGTTGGGCAGCATCGTGAGCACGTCCAGGTTGTCGAGCTGCTCGGTGATGATGATCCGGGGATTGTCATCCTTGCCGTATTCGGCGAATTTGCCCTTGACCGTGACGTCGACCGCGCCTGCTCTGCAGGTCGTCCTGAGTACGGCGGTCACGATGACGCCGGGCTTGAGGCGTTTGCGGATATTGTCCTGTGTGAGCGCGCCGTCCTCGTAGATAAGGCGCGGCGCTCCGTTCTCGTAGAACAGGTTGGAGACCAGCTCCTCGGCGCCCTGTGTAATCTGCTCGTCTTTCTTCTCGGGCAGCTTCTCGCCCATGACGTCCTCGATCATTTGGAACGCATTTGCCTGAGCGACGTCGAGCCTATTGAATATCTGCATTGCCTTCGCGCCCATGGGGATTCTGGTGAAGGCGCCGACAGCGTTGGTGCTTACGTATTGGTAGCTGCGGGTCGGTTTGATATGCGCGGCGAAGGGGTCGCCGTTCTTCGCCATTTCATCGAGGGCGAGCTGACGCTCACGCACTTCCGTCGCCTCGTCACAGCTGTCCGTCAGCCGGCGGATGACCGCTTCATACATTGCGCCGATCTCATCGGGCGTGCAGGTCTCGGCGTGCTCCGAGAGCAGGAGCATCAGCCCCTCCAGCGCCAGCGTCACCGTGTCCTCAAAGCTGCCTGCCGTTTGCAGCTGCAGGCGGTCGTTCTTCTCGACCGTTAACGTGAGCATCGGGGTGTGGTGCAGTAACGATGCTTTCAGCCGATTCGTGAAGAACTCGTTCAGCATGCTTTTCAGCGTTTTGTTGCTGATGTCTTTGATGTCGTCTAGATGAGTGATGTACCTTAAATTGAGTTCCATAGCATCCGCTCCTTTCATGGCTCCAAACAGATGTGGCTTTTCGTGCACTGTAATACTATCATGCAAGATGGGCATTTTTCTTCCTATCCTCGACATCATCTATCCTGCCCGTTATTTTATGAAGCGTTTGCGGTTTTTGAACTATTATAATAATGTATACGTGCGGGCGACAAGAATCATCCGAAGCCACCGAATGATATTTTACTTGAAATACAGCAGTATATGTATTATAATAAATCAGAAGGCAGTATCCGCTGCGCGTGTCATTGAGTGGTACTGCAAGGAAAATTTGAAAAAATGAATGGAGGAAACGTAATGAAAAGAATTCTGTTGGTAATTTTGAGCTTGATGATCCTGACGCTCGCCGCCTGCAGCGCGGGACAGAAACCCGCTGCCGAGCCGACCGAGGCGACCAAGGATGAGGCTGCCGTCACATCCAACCGTCCCGAGGACAGCACCGCTGTCATGCTGCCGAAGTACTCGTACACCCTCAAGGGCTCTCACGAGGTCAAGGGCAGACAGGGCGTGTGCAGCGAGGGCGACTACTACTGGGTCAGCGGCTCCACCACACTCGCAAAGTACGACAAGGACTGGAACCTGATCAAGATCAACGAGGAACCCTTCAAGGGCTATGACATTGAGGTCAACCACATCGCCGACATCGACGTCTACAACAACGAGCTGTATATCGGCGCGGAGTATTTCATGGACGGCGTAGGCAAGAACATCCAGGTCGCGGTTTATGACGGCGACACCCTCGAGCTCAAGCGCACCTTCCCCTTTGAAGCCGAGAGCGGACAGCTCGAGTGCTCCGGTATCGCTGTCAACCCCGACAACGGCACCGTATGGATGTGCTCCTGGGTCGGCGAGGAGAGCGGCCGCTATCTGTATGGCTATGACCTGAAAACCGGCAAGTATCAGGGCAAGGTACATATGCAGATGCCGCCGCAGTGGCTGCAGGGCATCGCCTACTATGACGGCTACTTCTACATGACCGCCGACGACGGTACCGCCGACGACAAGGAGCCCGACCACCTCTACCGCACCAAGATCAACGAGGGCGCGACCAGCTGCATCGTCACGCTCGAGCGCACCTTTGACGACGTCACCCTGCAGGGCGAGATCGAGGGCTTGACCTTTGACCACGCCACCAAGCAGCTGCTGTTGCTCTACAACCGCGGCGCGCGCATCGTTCTGGGTATGCCTAAGGGCTTCTATGACGGATATGATAAAGAGATCAGCGAAGTGTTCGTCTATGACATGAAAGAGAGAAGCTGATCAAATCTAACTGAATCATCAAAAAGCTGTATTCTCAATGAGGGTACAGCTTTTTTCGGTGAAAATACGAGGTTGCCGGAATAGAAAAACTTGACTGCGGTACGTTTTTTTGATAGTATAACAATATTGCAATGTCTTGAATAAATATCAAATTGGAGGATAATTATGAAAATCACCAGCTTTAGCCCCCTGATCATGACGGGCGATTCCGAGAAGGCAGGCAAGGTATTTGAAGCCTTCGGCTTTTCAAAAAAGCATGAGAAGAAGGACGCGTCCGAAAATCACGATTCCGGCTTCCGCATGAAAGACGCCGACGGTCACGGTATCTCGATCGCGCAGGTCAACGGGATTCCCCGCGATATGATGGCGGTTCAGATGAACGTGGACGATCTTGACGAGGCGATCTCCCTGCTGTCGTCCTTCGGCTTCAAGAATATGCGGGGCGAGGGCAATATTATCGACAACGGCTCCGCCAGAACTGCCGTAATGGTAGCGCCGACAGGCTTTGCGGTCAACGTTGTCTACCATGTCAAAAACAGATAAGGAGGCAGAAGCCATGGGACACAATCCCGATAGCTACCTGTTGTATGAGTACATGGAGAAGCTGCCCTTCACCGTCCGCTTCAAGGTACAGCTACACGGTATCCGACCGCTTTACGCGCTATCTGCCGAAGATCGAGCTGCCGCAGGCATAATACTAAGCAGCCACAGATGAATCAGGGTCTACCTAATCTCTTGTTCAAGCATTTTATCAGAAATAAGTATAACAGCAAAAACCTGCCGATCGACGTTCTGTCGTTTCGGCAGGTTTCATTTGTTCTCGGTTGCTTAGGGTGACAGGAATAATCCGAAATCACGTCAAAGCCCGTTTGCTCCAATATCTCTCTTACGTCCTGATTGACGCCGCGGGATGATTGACTTCATCCAAAACCCTGCTATAATGATAGTATCAATCTTCAAAAAGGAGAGAGGATAATGGGAAATACGTTTTACTTTGAATGGGAAGTCGCGCTGATGGAGTGGATCCAGTCTTGGCTCGGCCCTGTCGGCACGGCGATCGCTTCCGTGGTCACCGAGATGGGCGACCAGCTGGTGTGCGTTGCGGTACTGGGCTTCTTGTACTGGTGTTGGGAGAAGGAATACGGCAAGTATGTCGGATTGAACGTGCTCGTCGGTATCACCCTCAACCCCATGATCAAGAATATTTTCATCCGGCGCAGGCCGTATTTTGACAACCCGGGGATCCAATGCCTCAAGCCCGTGAAGAGCGGCGCCGACATCTATGATATCTCGGCACAGGGCTTTTCCTTCCCGAGCGGTCACTCCACCAACGCCGTGGCGCTGTTCACCTCGCTGGGGCGCTATCAAAAGAACAGGATCCTGACGGTCATCGGCATCGTCCTTCCGCTGGTGGTAGGCGTCTCGCGCTTTTGCCTGGGCGTTCATTATCCGACCGACGTCATCTGCGGCTGGGCGCTGGGTCTGGCTGTCGTCTTTATCGTGCCCGCCTTACAGCGCGCGATCAAAAACCGCTGGGCGTTCTACGGACTGCTGGTGCTGATCGCCCTGCCGGGCTGGTTCTATTGCAAGAGCGCCGATTATTTCACCGCCTTCGGCATTTTGGTCGGCTTTATTTTCGCGGTTGAATTCGAGGAGCGGTTCGTCAAATTTGAGAACACGCGCAACGTCCTGCGCTGTATCCTGCGGATCGTGCTGGGCGTCGGCGTTTACTTCGGACTCAACACTTTGCTCAAGCTCCCGTTCGACAAGGACTTCCTCGCCGCCGCCACATTGCCGTCCTACGCGGTACGCGCGGCGCGCTATTGCGTGATCATCTTCGTCACCATCGGCGTGTATCCGCTGATCTTCCGTCTCGGCGACCGCATTTTTAAGCGTAAGTCTTAACCGTTCAACATAAGGAGAAAATGATGGAATTCAGTAACGTGATCAAGGAACGCTATTCCGTTCGCAAGTACAAGCCCGATATGCTCGGGGAGGACGATCTGAACGCGATCCTCAAAGCGGGCATGCTCGCGCCCACGGGGTGCAACTACCAGCCCCAGCGGATCTATGTCTTGCAGAGTGACGCGGCGATCGCAAAGATCCGCGCGCTCTCACGCTGTGCCTTTGACGCGCCCGTGGTGCTGTTGATCGCCCTTGATGAGACCGCCGATTGGAAAAGCCCGCTCGAAGCAGGCTGTCGCGCAGGCGTTCAGGACGTCAGCATCGTCGCCGATCATATGATGCTCGCGGCATGGGACAGGGGCGTCGGCTCATGCTGGGTCAATTATTTCAAGCCGACCGAGGTCAAGGCGGCGTTCGGCCTGCCCGAGAATGAAACGCCGATCTTATTGATGACGCTGGGCTACCCTGCCGATGACGCAAAGCCGCTCAGCCTCCATCACGAGAGCAAAGAGTTGAGCGAGATCGTCAAGCGGCTGTGATCTCACCATACGGCGTGTGCCGTCAGGCGCCCGAAAACAGCGCAGGCTCCATGCGAAAACGCGTGTGATCGGAGCGGCTTGCAGCCAGGCGCAAAAGCCGCGAGAATGATCCTTATAAGCTACAGCACAGGCTGTGCCCTCATCGAGAGCACAGCCTGTTGTTATTTGGCTCGTATGATAAACCGATTTCAAAAAATCAATTACGTGATTGAACTTGCTTATCTGTTGTGATATAATGACAATCGTTTTCTGGTATTGCTTTTTCGGCTGTAATCGAACCAAAAACAGCAAAAGAAAAAATTTTTAAAAAAATTTTCCTTTTTTTTGACCCAAATCGATTTTTTCTGCATCTATATTATGTAGGCAATCAAAAATTGCAAAAAAAGAAAGGAATGATCTTATGAAAAAGACAACCAAAAAACTATCCGCATTATTACTCGCTGCTGTCATGACCGTATCGCTCGCGGCTTGCAGCAAAACCGCTCCGTCCGCTCCGAACGGCTCAGAGAGCGCCCCGACGTCCGACGGCGGCGCGGGACAAAGCGCCGACAAGAACACGGGCTCGACCGACTCCTTTGATCTTGCGACCACTGAATTTAAATATGCCGGTGAATTCTCCGAGGGCTATGCATGGGTCAGAGAGAAGGACAGCACGAGCTATTATCTGATTGACCGAAATGGCAAGAAATGCAGTCAGTATGACCACGGCAAAAAGGTCACTACGGATCGGAACGGCATTTATGGCAGCGCGCCCTTACCTGTTCAAGACGGCGCGAGCTTCATCCCTGAGTTAAACGACGGCACGATTGTCGACACGCAGGGTAATGAACTGTATACCCTGTCTCATACAGATGAAAATATCGAACAATTTTGCGCCTGCGGCGACGGCTACTACCTCATTCGTCGCCAAAAGAAAAGCTTCGACTCAAATGAAATAGGCTATGTTGTCATCAACAAGAACGGAGAGGATCAGACCCCGCTTGTGACCGGAATCGATATAGGTGCCGAATGTCAATATTTGAGCGACGGCGTGTTTTCGATCAGTGCTCGTTTTATTGATCCGAAGAACCCTGCCGGTCTTGTTCCCTATCCCAAGGACGGAGATTTCTCATACAGTATTATTTCTAAAAATGATTATAATAATATCGCTCACTCGGAAAAAGGTAAAACCTGGGTTAATATGGAGGATTACTCCAAGTCTAATGGCTCTGCTGCTAAGGGCATAGCGCTTGTTGACGCGCATACCTACGACTTCACGCATATCAGTACGACAAACATTAAAAATTACGGCTCCTACGCCGTTGCCGACAATGTGTACTACGATATCGACGGCAACAAGACCGATATCAGTCTATACGGTGATAAAGCAGTAGACTATAGCCCCATTTCCGATAAAGGACTGATTGCGGTCAGCCTCCATGGAGAAGACAATAGTTACTACCTTGCATATGTCGATACACAGGGCAAAGAAGTAACAGCGCCTTTCAAGTTCCAGAGCAACTCTGCCTATGGATATGAGTATGATGAAGATCATTATTGCATCTTTGATAATGGCAACCTCACTGTATACAATCCGGACGGCACACAGGTGACCCAGATAGCTGTTGACAGCGATGGAGATAAAGGCTGGCTCAGACTCGCTAAGGATTATGTCATTTGCAAAGGCAAATACTACTTCTTCTGATGACCGCTTCTCCTTTTTGTATGCGGTAAATGATCTGTATTTGCGATAATCGCTTCCCCTCTCCTGTCGCGCCATCGCATTGGACGCGAAATGAAAGGAACTGAGATTGAGGGGGACAAGCCTTTCCGCGGTCGGGAGATCGGCATCGGAAAGCTGAAAGATAATTACTAAGATCAATGATAAAAGAGGTACACCATGAGTCAATACATACAAGACCTTTTGACAGCGGCAAGAGAGGGCAATATCGAAGCGTTTGAGCATATCTACCAAATGTTCAAGGACAAGATCTATGCTGTTTCTCTCGCCACTCTCAAAAACCCGCAGGACGCTGAGGACGCTACCCAGCAGACCTTTATGCGCGTTTATGAAAAACTGAGCACGCTCAATGACCTGAACGCCTTCAATACATGGATCCAGCGCATCGCCATCAACGAGAGCAACATGATCCTGCGTAAGAGAAAGGGCGATGTTTCCATCGACGACGAGACCAACGGCGCGTTGGTGGAGATGATCGAGGACGACTTCATGCTCCCGCAGGAGTACATCGAGCGCGACGATCTTTCGCGCCGACTGCGTGAGATCATCGATGATCTTCCTGCCGTACAGCGTCAGGCGCTGGTGCTGCAGGTGTACAGCAATATGTCCATAGCTGATATCGCGCAGATCATGGATTGCTCCGAGAACACCGTCAAATCCCGCCTGCGTAACGCGAAAGCGCATATCAAGACCGAGGTCGAGGAGCGCGAGCGCAAGAGCGGAGAAAAGTTCTACGGCACGATCTTCTTCCCGTTCGGTTATGTGTTCACCCGCCAGGTTCAGTCTCAGGCGATGTCGCCTGTTGCGGCGGCGCGCATCTGGAGCGCGCTGAGCAGCTATATCCAACATTATGCGGGCGCCGCCGGCGCGGCAGCGGGAACAGCGGCAAAAGCGGGTCTGTCTCTGGGCGCGAAGATCGCCATCGGCGCGATTGCGGGCACGCTCATCATCGGCGGCGCGATCGCGGGCACTCTCTACGGCTTGGCGCAAAACAAGCCCTCTGAGAGCCCCGCTGTCGTGATCGCGACAGAAGCTGCCGACGAATCAGCAACACAGCCGCCGACGGAAGCGTCCACCGAACCGCCTACAGAAGCGCCGACAGAGCCGGATTACACCGAGGCGTACGCAAGCTATCTTGAGCTTTTGGAGGATAATCAGACCGATATCACGAACAGCTATTATATCCATTGGGATTCTAAAATCGATCGGGAAGAGAGGGGCATCGTCGATATCCGTGACCTGACAGGGGACGGTGTGCCGGAAATGGCATATATATCCTGTACCGGGATCAAAGAGCAGCATTTTGGCAATACTACCGTCCACCAAGGAAAGAGCGAGCTCAACATCGTTACCTTCAAAAACGGCCATGCCGAAACCGTCTATACTGCCCCTGGCTGGATGCAGAATGAGGCAGGCGGTTTTTACGGCTCGGAGCTTGTGACAGCCGACGACGGCATTTATGTCCACACGCATTACGGTACCGCTGACGGAACCCGTCATATCATCCGTCAGCTGATCCCTTCTTCGGATCAAAGCGCGCTGAGCGATTCGGAAGTCGTCAATCAAACCTTCACGGGCGAAAATTCCTTTGAGACGATCACGGGTAAATCGATATCTGAAACCCTGTTGAGCACTACGGCTGCCGACTGTGGTATGACATATGATGAAGCGATCGCGTTCCTTAAGGGACAGACCGGTTCCAACGAATCATCTTCCGATGATAACAATGACAACAACAAGCTGGCTTTGCTCCCCGAGATCAGCGGCGTTTATGTTTCTATGAGTTTGCCCACCGGACGCGGCGAACACGAGATCACTTCGGACGGTAAGCATATCTTCACCATGGCGATGCCGACCGACAACGGTGCACAAGAAACGAGCACGGAGGATACCATCACCGAAGTTGTCAAGGTTTCCGATACGGCATATCGCTTCACTTGTGTGGATGACAGCGGTAACTCATATACGCACTCTGTCTATTACCCGGGGACTTCGCTCAGTGAAACATCAGTGAAAATACCTGACCAAGTGCTCGGAAGCGATGAAAGATCCTCCGGCGTTTTATCCGGAAGGATATTGATTACCGACGGCGAGTTGCTCTACAGGATGCATTGATCCAAACGGCGGAAGACAACCGATCCGCTTGCTCGCTCAGACAGGATCATCTTTGAACCAAAAAGTAATAAGAGGAAAAAAGCGTTTGTTCCCTGCGTTCATGAAAAATTGAATAATTCTTCTGCGGAATATTGCTGAATACGGCGTATGATACAATCAAAATGTAAACCGTAGATAAACCATATCATAAAGTTAAGAAAAGCTGCTTTTTCTTAACTTAATGATACTTCCGCAAAGGAGGATTTTTATGTTGCAAAAACTCAGACGCCCCGTTGCTGTTATGCTGGTATTGATCATGCTCGTCAGCCTGTTCGCTGTCGCTCCCGTTACGGCGAGCGCCGATACCGCCGCGCATGAGACCCTGGATATGACGCAATACTATAGGGTGATCAACACCTCATATTATGCCCAGGAGCATATCGGAGAGAATGTCAGCGTCGCCCCCACCTCGATCATGGTCAACTGCGACGAAAACGGCTGGTACCTTGATCCCGACGGTCTCGGCGCCGAGGTCAAAGCCCTGAAGGGGAAAATGATCTCAAAGCTGGTTGTGAGCGTCCGTCAATCGAACGGCGCCCCTATCGTTTCCTTCCGCCTCGGCGGCGACAGTGTGATCCCTGCCGCGTCTGTGGATGGCAACACCTATACCTTTGAAAACATCAACTCGAACAAGGCGTATATCTATGCGAGTCGGGATCTACAGGAGGATCAGGAGCTGCAGATCGACCGGATCGACGTGTATTTCGCTGAGAAAGCCTTTGTCCGCAGCCGTGCGCTCAATCTCAGCAGAGGTATCGGTATCAGCTACTTCATCGATCCCTCCGCTGCGGGACTTGCTCCCGGCGAGAGCGGCGAGCTCAAGGTCGATTTTCAATGGGAATCCCGCGAAGCCCGCAGCGACATTGCGTCACAGGGTACGACCGTCGCAATCGACAGCTCCAATTACGCGTCGTCGGGCGATCTGATCAAGGTCACCTGCTATGTCTGCGCGGCGGAGATGGCGGAGACCGTTGTGATGAAGGCTACCTTAGGCGGCAAGACCTATACCGATTATAACAGCGTGTTGAATTACTGCGAACAGGTACTGCACGCTTCGGATGAATGGATCGCAAACTATAACGCCTCGCTCCCCGAGGGCTCCTCGATGACCTATGACAGGTTCCTGGATTCTATCGTCAAGACGCTCGACTACAGCGTAAAGGCGCAGAAGCTGTTTGGCGTCTATTCCTACAGCGAGATAGAGGCGGAGATCTCCGACTATGTCATGCAGGACGTCACCCCCGAGATGCTCGATCAGGCGATCTTAAAGGCGAACGGCAGGGAGGCTGATGATATTGCCGCGGCGGCAGAGAGCTTCGGCGCGAAGTACTGCACCGCGGGTATGTTGGCCTTGTCAACCAACACGCTGAGACTTTATTTCACCGAGAGCTCCGAATCCTTTGACCCGAGCGATTTTAACGGCAGTAAGGGCGATTACCGTTATGTACAGGTATCCGATATCGATGTGACCATGCTCGACGAGCTGAAGAGCTTCACCGTAGGCGATACCACGCTGCACTATTCCGCTTTTGACTACGCCAAGGAGGTCTTAGCCAGCCCCAACAGCTCCGAGAAGCTGAGGGATTTTGTCAAGGCCATGTATTGGTACAACCGTGCGGTTGAAGCCTATGCCGGCAATCAGGAGGCTGCTGAGGCGACCGTGCCCTATACGCGCCGCGACGAGACGCCCGCGCCCACGCCCGCACCCTCGGAGCCCGTCCCTTACTATGTAGCGGGCACCATGACCGACTGGGAAGCACGCGATTTCTATCATATGAAGCGCAGCGATAATGCCGACGCTGTTGAATATCGGCTGTTCATGCGCTTTTACGCGGGCGATGAGTTCAAGATCATCATGGATGATGACGAGGAGATCGCATGGTATCCCGACGGCGAGGGCAACAACTATCAAATCACGGAAAGCGGCTTATACAACGTATACTTCCGCCCGAATGCCGACGGCGGAGACGGCTGGCACTGCGGCATGATCAAGGTCGAGCGCGTGCCCGCGACTGTCTATGCGGAAAGCCTTGAGGTCGGCGACGCCATCACCGCCGCCGACATAGACTTTAATTCCGAAGACGATACCGTCATCCTCAAGGGCGGCAGCTATGCCTCCTTCGACGGCGACAGGGTCGAGGTGCAGACCGAGGATAAAGCCTTCCCCAAAGACACCTTCTTCTATAATCTCAAAACCGCGACCGCCTATGACGTCGCGCTCAACGCGTATTTGGATACCTATGAAGCGATCGTCTACACCGACGCATTTGATCAGTATGTTCCCTGCGATAAGGACGGCGGCAGAACCGACGCGCTGTATGTCCTCGCTAAAACCGACAATACCATCACCCTCGGCGGTTATCCGACCGTGTGCTTGGGTGACGCTGACGGCGACGGCAAGGTGACGATTTCCGACGCGACCTTGATCCAACGTTATGATATCAATGCGATCGGGTTCAGCGACGTGCAGTGCAAGGCGGCGGATGTCGACGGCGACGGCAAGGTCACCATCATCGACGTCACCTTGATCCAGCGGTGGTTGGCAGGCATAACTGTCAAATACCCGATCAACGAATTTGTTTGATCGTTGACCGATTCCAAAGAAACCCCGATACAGCCAATCAAAGTAAAGGAGGATGGAGCGTGTCTCCATCCTCTTTTGTCGGTACGCCGTCGGGGCATCGGCAACAGCCGCCGAGTAGGAAATATCCTTTCCCTGCAGTTGCTTATACTAATCCTTGATAAAGGTTTTTATTAAGGATTAGTATGAGTGAACCCGGGGGACTGCCCCGATCGTATCATGGATATTATCGGAAGAAAAGCATGAAAACACGCGTAATTTGTTGACGGCTCGGAAACAATTGATTATAATAGAGCGGTAATGCGCCGAGAAGGAGGGTATTGCGATCATGATGAAAAATAATCATACAGAAGAAATACTGCTTGACCGCTCGGGAGTAGATTATATTTCCGGCTTGATCCAAAGATGGCTGAATGAATGCCGCGTCAGTAAGCGTGATAATCTGCGGGTGCAGTTTGCGATGGAAGACCAGCTGCTGAATATCTGTGAACACTTTGAGGAAAAAGCAAAATGTACCTTTGTCGCGGGTAAAAGATTCGGTGTTCCGTATATTTTCATCCAATATGAGGGAGAGCGCTTCGATCCGTCGTCCGATTTTGAGCTGTCGGAGAGGCTGCTTGCCAATCTCGGCTTGACGCCTCAGTGGAGTTATCAGAACGGTGTGAACACCCTTTATCTTCGCGCTCCGCGAAAACCGCTCAAAAGCGAGTTCTTTTTGCTGATAGCGGTAGTGTCGGCGGTATTGATCGGCTTACTGAAATTCGTTTTGCCTCAGGACGCGCTGTCGGCGGTATCATCTGTTGCTTTGACCCCGGTTTCCGACGCGTTCATGAATGTTCTGAATACGTTTATCAGGCTGATGATCTTCTTTTCCGTGATAATGGGTATTTGCTCCGCGGATTCGTTAAAGGACTTCAGAACAATGGGCAGGACAGTGATCGGGCGGCTCGTTTCGAGGTCAGTCCTCGGAACAGGCTTGTGTGTGGTTCTGTTGTGCCTGATCCCGGTTTTTCATTTCAGTATAGGCGCAGGCTCGGGCACGCTGCAAATTGACGATCTTGTCAGTTTGCTTTTTTCCGCTTTCCCGAAGGATCCGTTCACGCCGTTTATAGAAGGCAATATGCTCCAGATCGTTTTCATGGCTGTTTTGATCGGTTGCGTGTTGCTGGTGTTGGGGAACAAGGTCTCTGAGATCAATATCGCCGTTGAGAAGCTGACTGTTTTGTTCATGCAGGTCATAGAGGGCGTTTGCAAGCTCCTGCCCGTCTATATCTTTGTTTCGCTGGTCACGCTCATATGGAGCAACGACGCTGAGATCTTTGTCAATCTGTGGAAGCCGATCGTGGTCTGTATCGTCTTCTGCTTCGCGCTGATGATCGGAAAGATCGGTTTTTCCGCTGCCCGCCTTCGTATCAATCCTATACGGTTGTTCTCCAAAATGAAAAAGACGGTTTTGATCGGACTGCTGACTGCCTCTGCGTCAACGGCTCTCAGTGAAATGATCGATATCAATGAGAAGAAGCTGGGGATTTCCGAACGGCTGAACAGGTTTTCTCTGCCGCTCGCCAACCTTCTTTGCGCGTCTACCTGCGGAGCTGCGTTCGTGATCATCCTCTGCTACATGGCGGAATACCATTCGGTTTCTGTGAATATAGGCTGGTTCATCAACCTGTGGATCCTGTGCTCGGTGATGAGCATGGCGACGCCGCCTGTTTCGGGAGGTATGCTTGCGATCTTAGGCATTCTGATGACGCAGCTGGGTATACCGTCCTCCGGGCTTGCCGTTGCGGCTCTGCTGGGTATCGTTACCGATTTTATCGCGACCTCCTCAAGAATAGGGATCATCCACTGTGAGATCCTGCTCCAGGCGAACAAGCTGAATATGCTTGACCGCAATAAACTAATGTCGAAATAATAAGACAGGCAGAAAGCAGGGCGTCGGGACGCGACCCCGAAAGCTGGACTTAGTATTAAAAGCGCAGTAGCGTAACGACTGCTGCGCTTTTGTTATATACACGACGATTGTTAACCCGCAATTGACATATACGGCCGTAAAAGCTATTATTAAATTGTATCGACACATTATACGCAGAAAGGCAGGAGATATCATGTATGAAGCATTAAACGCCATGCGCAGAAACAGTGCGGAGAAAAACCGGCAGATACTCGCGCATTTTGAAAAGATAACGATGACGCCGATGGAGGTACAAAAAAAGCTGCTGCTTGACCTGCTTCATGAGAACAAGGATACGGAATACGGCAGGAAGTACGGCTTTGCCGATATCCGTTCCATCGAAGAGTATCAGCAGCGTGTTCCCCTTACGGAATACAGCGATTATGGTACGTATATTGACCGCATGAACGAAAACGGGGAAGAAAACCTGATCAGCGCCCAAAAACCGGTTTGGTATAACAAGACCTCCGGCACCGCCGGCGCTCCGAAAAAAATACCCTATTCGCAAAAAACAAGAGATTGCTTTTCGAGATACAGTCTGGGCTATCAGTCGGGATTCTTATATAAGAATCTGCGGGAAAGATATTTCGGCGGCAAATGGCTGAATCTGATCCGCTGCGGCGGCGATATCGTCAGGCTTCCCGACGGCGTACCCTACGGCCCTCTGTCCGAGGCTTCGCTCCGACCTTACATCGACAAGTGGAAGCATATTTTCCCTACGCCGGTCGAAGCCACCTTCTCGCCCAAAGGAACCGACGTCAGATACCTGATCGCCCGCTACGGTCTTTGCGATAAGGAGCTGAATAATATCAACTGCACGTTTACGGGCTTTTTGCTGGATTTTTGCCGGTATATAGAGAAGAACTGGCGGCTCTTAGTCGATGATATCGAAAAGGGCGTTATCAACAAATCGGTGGAGCTCCCCGATGAGATCAGAGAACAACTCAGCGCACAGCTCGCGCCGATGCCTGAGAGGGCGGCTGAGCTGAGGAGGATATTCGAAGAGGGCTTCGAGACTCCGTTTATCCCGAAGGTATGGCCGGAGATGAGCTATGTCGTGGGCGGCGCTTCGGCGAGCTTTTCCCGATATACCAACGAGGTGCGCGAGCGCTATCTCGGGTATGAGATCGCGTTTTACTTCCGCGGCATTTCCGCTTCCGAGGGTATCTTCTCGGTTCCCGTCGAATTGGCGGCTCATGATTCGGCGTTGATCCCGGATTCCTTGTTTTACGAGTTTATTCCGATAGACGGCGAAGACGCCGCTCCGGTCACAATGGACAAGCTGGAGGCCGGCAAGAAATATGAGCTTGTCATCACCAATCACTCCGGATTTTACCGTTACAGAATGAGGGACGTCCTGCTTGTCACGGGATTTTACCATCAAACGCCGATGGTCGAGTTCCAGTACCGTATCGACAAGATGGTCAGTCTGATGGGAGAAAAGACGACCGAAATGGCGCTCAGGATCGCCGCCGATCGTACCGCAAAGGAATGCGGCTTCCTGCTGGTGGACAGCTCCTTTTACCCCGATACAGGGGAGGTTCAATATGTCTGTCTGATGGAGATTGACCGCGTACCGCAGGAGCTCACGGAGGAGACGATCCGTTCCTGTCTTGACAAGCATCTGTCACAGCTTAATCCCTCATACGGCGAAAAAGTCAGAAGCGGTCTTATCAAGCCCGTCAAGCTGATCTTTGCCCAGCCGGAGACGTATGTGCTCTATAAAGAACTGATGCTGATGAAGGGCTATTCCATCGCCCAGCTCAAGCCGGTCTCCGTGATCGATAATGATATCCAAAAGGGTTTCTTCTTCACGCTGACGGAGGACTTTGAAGAAATCAAAAAGCTGTCGTCACATTGAGTAAGGATCAGAAAGGATCAGGGTGAGGAGAGAAGCATGAGGTATTTGGATTGTATTTCGGTCGGGAATATGCGCGAGAGCGACCGTATGACCATTGAGAAATATGTGTCGGGGCGCACGCTGATGTACCGCGCCGCGATGGGCGTTTTTCGCGCGGTGAATTGGCACGGCGCAATCGTGATCGCGGTCTGCGGCAACACATCATTTTACACAGGAGATAACAGATGAAAAGAATCACTGTATGGATTGTCATTGTTTGCCTGATGACGGCATTGGTTGGGTGCAGCGCGGACAGCCCGAAAGACACAGCGCCCACTCAGGCTTCGAGCGAAACAAGGACAGAAAATCCCACACAAACAGAAAGCGGATCGACACCCTCGACCGAAGCGGTCACGGCTGACAATACCTTTGACTTCTCCTCCAAGACCGTTCGGCTCAACAGCGGTTATACGATGCCGATACTCGGATTGGGCACATGGACGCTGTCGAACGATGAGGCGGAGAACTCCGTTTATCACGCGCTGAAAGACGGCTATCGACTGATCGACACGGCTCGCTATTATCGCTGTGAGTTCGGCGTCGGCAAAGGCGTTCGACGGGCAATCAACGAGGGTATCGTGACACGCGAAGAAGTGTTCATCACCAGCAAGATCATGCCGAGCGATTACGAACGCGCCTCTCAGGGAATCGATGATTCGCTTGCCGATCTGGGAATGGATTATGTCGATCTGATGCTGATCCATCAGCCCGGCAGTAACGATGAAGCCGTGTATAAGGTGATGGAACAGGCAGTGCGCGACGGCAAGGTGCGCTCGATCGGCATCTCGAATTACTATACGCCCGAGGCGTTCGACGAGGTCATGTCATACGCCGAGATCACGCCTGCCGTGATACAGAACGAGAACCATATCTATTACCAAAATACCGCCCTGCAGGAGTATGTCAAGAAGTACGGCGTCGTGGTCGAGTCATGGTATCCGTTCGGAGGCAGAGGACACACCTCGGAAAACTTCAATAACGAAACGATTACGGCGATCGCTCAGTCGCATGAAAAAACATCCGCGCAGATCATCCTCCGATGGCATTTGCAGGCGGGCTTTATCGCGATACCCGGTTCGAGCAATCCCGACCATATTGCGGAAAACTTCGACATCTTTGACTTCGAATTGAGCGACGCGGAGATGCAGCAGATCGCGGCGATCAACCAGAATCGCCGATATGAGAATTGGTAAAAACTGCTATGAACGATACGGTCAACATCAACGGAATAAAGGTCAATGCGGAGTACAGTGATCTAACGAAGGTCAAGGAAGAAACAGAGGCAAGGCTATGTCTGAAAAATAAGACTGTTTGCAAAGAGGTGCGGCATGGGACTGTTCGCTAAAAATACAAGGTCGACTGTGATATAGAAACAGCGATGAAAAATGCGCGGTGCTTTTTAGAGCTCTTGTACCCACTGCTTCCGCATGGCTTTCGTCTGTTTGTGGTCGCCGTTGTGGTCAAAAAAGTCCTCCCTGTATCAGCTCGAGAATGAGCCGATAGGGGAGGATTCGTTTTGCGTATTGTAGCTTAGGGAAACGTAAAAATCAAGTTGTTTTTGTGTTGATGCAAAACAGCTATGTAGACAGTGTTTTGCTTTGCTTTATATCTCGCTATTTTTAAAGCGCGTTCATCACATATCCTATTGACAGGGAGATCACCGTATGATAAGATGTATCTGTAACTGATACAACTTTAGCAGAAGGTGATTTCATGTCATATCCCGCAAAAGAATTGATCAAGAAGAGAAAGAGCGTGCGTACCTTTGACGGCAAACCGCTGAGTGCAGAGCATCTCCAAGCGCTTGAAGCGCATATCGGTTCTCAGCAAAACCCCTTCGGCGTGCCGGTAGTGTTCCGATTGCTCGACACAAAGGAGCACGGCTTATCCAGTCCCGTTATCCTCGGCGAAGAGAAGTATCTCGCCGCAAAGGTGAAGCGTGTGCCGCGCTATGAGATCGCGCTTGGTTACAGCTTTGAGGAAGCGTGCCTGTATGCACTGTCGCTGGGCATCGGTACGGTCATGCTCGCGGCTTCGCTGAACCGTTCCGCGTTCGAGAAGGCGATCGAGGTCGGCGATAATGAGGTCATGCCTGTCGCAAGTCCCCTCGGCTATCCCGCAGAGAAGAAGTCGATGAGAGAGAAGCTGATGAGAAAGGGTATCAAGGCGGACGAAAGGCTCCCCTTTGAAAAACTGTTTTTCGAGGGCGATTTCAGCCGACCGTTAGCTGAATCAAACACCTTTTCACAGGCGCTGTCGATGGCGCGGCTCGCTCCGTCAGCGGCAAATAAGCAGCCGTGGCGCGCGGTCGTTGTCGGAGATACCGTCCATTTCTACGAGTATAAGACGATGAAGGACAGCCCCCTCGGAGATATCCAGAAGGTGGATATCGGTATCGCTCTGGCGCATTTTGACTTGACCGAAAAGGAAAACGGATATATCGGCAACTACACAGAGCGCGACCCGCAGATCGCCTCACCTGAGAACACACACTATATCATCAGCTACGAAAGGGCAGAGTAATGGACACCAAGTTTTCGTCAGCGATCCATATGCTGATCCTGATATCGGAGGCTCAAACGCCGATGAGCTCCGAACAGATCGCCGTGAGCGTCGGCACCAATCCGAGCTACATCCGCAAGATAGCAGGCTTGCTCAAAAACGCGCACATCATCGACAGCCGACAGGGGAGAAGCGGTTTTGTTCTGACGGTCGCTCCCGAAGAGCTGACCCTGTGGCGGGTCTACTGCGCCGTGGAGGAAACAGAGCAGATACATCTCTTTGATATCCACCGCAACCCGAATGATGAATGTATCGTCGGGCGGCATATTCAGCCGACGTTATCGGCGATGTTCAGCGACATCGAATCGACTGCAAGGCGCGAAATGAACGCAAAAACTCTGCGCGACTGTATGAACGATATGCAAACGAGAATCAACCAAACGGAGGGTAAACAATGAAAGCAGCAATCTTAGAAAAAACGCGAGTGACGGCAGAGAGCTGATCGTCAGAGATATTCCGATCCCCGCGATTGCGGACGACGAGGTGCTTGTCAAGGTAGTGGCGGCGGCAGTCAATCCGCTCGATAACATGATCGTACGCGGCGAGGTCAAGCTGATCGTACCATACCGGTTTCCGCTGGTGATGGGCAACGAGCTTTCGGGCGTTGTCGAAAAGGTCGGTAGCGGTGTAAAGGGTTTTCAAAAAGGCGATGAAGAAAGTCGCTTCGGGACACTCAAGGGGCAAGACCATCATCAAGATCGCTTGATTAGATCGGCGTAAACTTTTATCAGTTATTTGCAGTTTTCCGTTCCCTGCGAATCGAACTACTCCCGGCGGATAGACAAGGATTAGTATTATCAGATATTTTCTGTCAGTTGACAAACCTCTATACGCTATGATATGATTCAATCGGTGATACAGCACGAATCCTTGATTACCGACTAATACAGAAAAGGATGATAATGATGGATCAAAACTTACTCGAACGAGTCAACCCCGTGTTTAATACGGCAAAAATGACGGTCTTTCAGTTGGCTTCGTCCGGAGTGAAAGAAGCCGCTCTTGTCGCCGAAAAGCTGAATCTGTCCTTTGAAGAGACACAGAACAGCGCTTCGGTAACGGTTGCTCCCGAACAGATGACAGCCAATACGATCTTGGTCGAAACGCGCTGGCGCACTTGTGCCGCGATTGCGGAAAAGTCAGGCTGCAAGACGCTCGTCGATCTGCCCTGCGGCTACACGCCGCGCGCCAAAGCATTCTCACAAAAGGGTATCGCCTATTACGGCATGGATCTTCCCGCCGCGATCGCCGAGGCTGAGCCCGCGATCCTGTCCCTGATCGACGAGGACAAGCGCTCCTCGGTACATTTCTGCGGTGTGGACGCGACCAACGGCGAATCCCTGAAAGCGGCGCTCAAAGGCGCCGAAGGCCCTGTCTGTATCACGACAGAAGGACTGCTGATGTATTTCACCGATTCCGAGGTCGGCGCGCTGTGCGACAATATCCGCATGATCCTCAAAGAGCGCGGCGGCTGCTGGCTGACTGCCGATCCCGAATCGGGCATGCAGTATATCTTGACGCTGCAGCCGATCGCCGGCGACCGCTTCATGGAGATCATGATGAAGAGCAAAACCACGGCGGAGGACAAGTCGGACGTGAACGTAGGCGGCAATTCGCTGAACGTCAGTCCTATGGGCGACGTGGCTCTGAACATGAAAAACGCGATGATGTTCTTGGCTCGCCACGGGCTCAAGGCGGAGCGCATGATCCTCTCCGAGCATATGCCTGAGATCAACAGCCTTGATAAGATCACCCCCGAGCAAGCGCAGGCGATCAAGCAGAATATGCAGAAATGCGCCTACTGGAAGATCACGGCGATGGACACGGAAACAGCCGTAGACACAGCCGATCTGAAAGCCGAGGACTTTGATATGCAGGCTTCTGTGATAGGCGACACCTTGATCCTGTCTTTGAAGGGCAGAGTCGATACCCTGACCGCGCCGAATCTGCTTGCGCTGTTTGAGCGCGTCAAAGCGGAGCATGCACTTTCTGATGTTTCGATCGACTGCGGTGATTTGGAATACATTTCTTCGGCAGGATTACGCGTTCTGCTGATCATGCAGAAGAGCTGTCCGAACGGCGTGAAGCTGAGCGGTATCAATCAGGTCGTCAGAGAGATCTTAGAGCAAACAGGCTTCGACGCTATTTTAGATATTGCCGAATAATAATCAAGCATATATACAACTGCCGACACAGCATATAGCTCTGTCGGCAGTTTTTGTTTCGATTTATACTAATCCTTGATAAAAAGATTTATACTAAGTAGCAATAAAAAGCTTTAAAAAGATATTAGAGGAGAATACCGCATAACAAGGCGGAGGGCGCAGGCAGGCTTGAGGTGTTGTCCAAATCTTTGATTTGGCTAACAACACCCATGCAACAACACTCCAAGA
>OCVV011318151.1_pt1 | contig 24163 bp, 19 predicted proteins | sample 1539721 | NCBI WGS metagenome assembly OCVV01 (sample SAMN02144230, study PRJEB22623) | gut metagenome | biome: sheep rumen | host: Ovis aries | place: New Zealand
GCTATGCATTGGGCCACAACATTGGCCACCAACTGATTGGTATGGGCTTGGGAAAGAGCCTGAACATTGACGATTATGCCGCCGCCATCCGCGACGTGATGGAGGGCCGGCCGGAACAGATGAGCGCCGCCGAGGTGCAGCAGGTGCTGCAGCACTTCTTCAACGAGCTCGAGGAGCGCCAGCAGGCCGAGGCCGCCGAGCGTGGCCGTGCCGCCCGCGCCGAGGGCGAAGCCTTCCTGGCCGAGAACAAGAAGCAGCCCGGCGTGGTGACCACCGCCAGCGGCCTGCAGTACACCGTGTTGCAGGAAGGCACCGGCCGCCAGCCCAAGGCCAGCGACACCGTGCGCTGCCACTACGAGGGCCGCCTGCTCGACGGCACGGTCTTCGACTCCAGCTACCGCCGCGGCGTGCCCGCCGACTTCGGCCTGCGCCAGGTCATCAGCGGCTGGACCGAGGGCGTGCAGCTCATGAAGGAGGGCGCCAAGTACCGCTTCTTCATCCCCTACAACCTGGCCTACGGCGAACACGGCGCCGGCGCCGACATCCCGCCCTACGCCGCCCTGGTGTTCGACGTGGAACTCATCAAAGTGCTCTAACCGGGACTTACTGCAGACAGAAAAAAAGGCTGGCGCCAATTGGTGCCAGCCTTTTTCTTTTTACATATTACAATTACTCCGCCGAACTGATAAACGGATACTTGTAGTCGCGGGCAGGGTCGAAGGTCTCCTTGATGGCCTGCGGCGAGGTCCAGCGGATGAGGTTCAGGTACGAGCCGGCCTTGTCGTTGGTGCCGCTGGCGCGGGCGCCGCCGAAGGGCTGCTGACCCACAACGGCTCCGGTGGGCTTGTCGTTGAAGTAGATGTTGCCTGCGGCATTCTTCAGCAAGTCATAGCCCGTGCGCAGGGCCTTGCGGTCGCTGGCGAAGATGGCGCCGGTGAGGGCGTAGGGCGACGTGGTGTCGCACAGCTGGCAGGTCTTCTCGTAGTCCTTGTCATCGTAGACGTAGATGGTGATGATGGGTCCGAAGATCTCCTCGCACATGCTCTTGTAGTCGGGCTTCTTGGCCAGGATGACGGTGGGCTCGACGAACCAGCCCTTCTTCTTGTCGCACTTGCCGCCGAAGACAATCTCGGCGTCCTTGCTCTTCTTGGCGTGGTCGATGTAGGCTTTGCAGGTGTCGAACGAGGCCTCGTCGATAACGGCGTTGACGAAGGCCGAGAAGTCGCGCACATCGCCCATCTTAATCTCTTTCAGCATCTTGCCGACAATCTTCTCCACCTTGGGCCACATCGAGGCGGGCACATAGGCGCGGCTGGCGGCCGAGCATTTCTGGCCCTGGAACTCGAAAGCACCGCGAACGATGGCCGTGGCCACCTGGTCGGGGTCGGCGCTCTTGTGCACCATGATGAAGTCCTTGCCGCCGGTTTCGCCCACAATCTTGGGGTAGCTGCGGTAGTGGTCAATGTTCTTGCCGATTTCCTTCCAGAAACCCTTGAAGGTGGCGGTGCTGCCCGTGAAGTGGACACCGGCGAGGTTCTCGTCGGCGAAGGCCACCTTGCCGATGAGGGCGCCGCTGCCGGGCAGGAAGTTCACCACGCCGTCGGGCAGGCCGGCCTCCTTGTAGATCTTCATCAGCAGGTAGTTGCTCAGCAGGGCCGTGGTCGAGGGCTTCCAGATGCACACGTTGCCCATCAGCACGGGGCTGAGGCAGAGGTTGGAGGCGATGGAGGTGAAGTTGAACGGCGTAATGGCGAAGACAAATCCCTCCATGGGACGGTAGGTGACATAGTTCAGCGTACCCTTGTCGGAACAGGGCTGGTCGCTGTATATCTGACTGGCATAGAAAGCGTTGTAGCGAAGGAAGTCCACCAGCTCGCAGGCGCTGTCGATTTCGGCCTGCATGGTAGTCTTGCCCTGGCCGAGCATGGTGGCGGCGTTGATCAGGTAGCGGTACTTGCCGCTGATGAGCGTGGCAATCTTCAGCATGACGCTGGCACGGTCCATCCAGGGGGTCTCAGCCCACTCCTTCTGCGCCTTCATGGCGGCGGCGATGGCCTGCTGCACCTCCTTCTCGCCCACCTTGTGGTAGCGGGCCAGCACGTGGTGGTTCTCGGTGGGCATCACCACTTCGCCCATATTCTTGGTTTTGACCTCCTTGCCGCCGATGATGGCGGGAATCTCGGTCACTTTGTTGTAGAGCTCGTCGAGGGCCTTGCGGATTTCCTTACGCTCGGGACTACCGGGCTTGTAGCCCAGAACAGGTTCGTTTTCAGGTTTCGGGAATACGAAAATGCTGTTGTTCATTTTTGTAATGTTTTAGTGGTTTAATTTTGGGTGCAAATTTACAAATATTTTTTGATATGCGAAAAAAAAAGTTTCAACAGATGTTAAAAAAAACCACCAATACCCTACCCGATAGGTGTTTCATTCGGCAGTTCTTATATTGTTCTTATATTGTTTACATATTGTTCGCATATTGTTCCTATATTGGGGATATAAGAACAATATGCGAACAATATGTAAACAATATAAGAACAATATAAGAACGGCCGTATTGAGCACCTATTATCCCCCTGTCGGGTGGGTGGCGGGACTATTTTTCAACAGATGGGAGTTGATAACATTATTTTGCCATTTCACGGAATGGGTGTATCTTTGCAGCGTGAAGATGAGAAGGAGTGTCCGAGCCAAGTACTTTGACATGAACATTTTGCCATGGTTGAACGCCCCGCCGGCTCCCGGCAGGACGGTCACCAAGAGGGAACCGCGTGAGATTCGCGGGCTGTCGCGCAACTGTGATGCCCCCATCCGTCGGCAACAGCAAGCCATTGGAATTCAGTATTCTGAGAAGGCATGCCGCCGGAGGGCGAGCCAGGAGACCTGCCATGGACAAGTGCGGAACCATGCCCCTTTCGCGTCAAAAGGCGGCCGCCATCTTTTTTCCCACCTGCCGGTCTCCTTTACGCACAGTTTTTTTGACAAAAATATATAAGTAAACAATATAATAAGCAGCACAATGGAGACCACAAGTTTCACCATCACCAAACGCGACGGGAAGACCGAACGCTTCTCGCTGGACAAGATTATGAACGCCATCATCAAGGCGTTCAACGCCCTGGACGAGCCCATCGACCTGGGCCGGCTGTCGAAAATCCTTTCGCGACTCGACATCCACAACGGCATCACCGTCGAGGAAATCCAGAACCAGGTCGAGGTGGCCCTGATGCAGGAAGGCTACTACAACGTGGCCAAGAGCTTCATCCTCTACCGCCAGCAGCACACCGAGGACCGCGAGACGATGGAGAAACTGCGCTTCCTGGCCGACTATGTCGACGCCGCCAACGCCGCCACAGGCTCCAAATACGACGCCAACGCCAACGTGGAGAACAAGAACATCGCCACGCTCATTGGCGAGCTGCCCAAGAGCGGATTCATCCGCCTCAACCGCCGCCTGCTGACCGACCGTATCAAGAGCATGTACGGCAAGGAGCTGGCCGACCGCTACATCGACCTGCTGACGCACCATTTCATCTACAAGAACGACGAAACCTCGCTGGCCAACTACTGCGCCTCCATCACCATGTACCCCTGGCTGCTGGGCGGCACCACCTCCATCGGAGGCAACTCCACGGCCCCCACCAACCTCAAGAGCTACTGCGGCGGATTCATCAACATGGTCTTCATGGTCTCCTCCATGCTGAGCGGCGCCTGCGCCACGCCCGAGTTCCTGATGTACCTCAACTACTTCATCCAGAAGGACTACGGCAAGGACTACTGGAAGGAGCCCGACCGCGTGGTCGACCTCTCGCTGCGACAGAAGACGATGGACAAGGTCATCACCGACTGCTTCGAGCAGATTGTCTACTCCCTCAACCAGCCCACCGGTGCCCGCAACTACCAGTCGGTGTTCTGGAACATAGCCTATTACGACCGCCCTTACTTCGAGAGCATCTTCGGCGAGTTCCGTTTCCCCGACGGCTCGGAGCCCGACTGGGACGGCCTCTGCTGGCTGCAGAAGCGTTTCATGCGCTGGTTCAACGAGGAACGCACCAAGACCGTGCTCACCTTCCCCGTCGAAACCATGGCCCTGCTCTACGACAAGGACGGCAACTTCGTCGACCAGGACATGGCCTCCTTCACCGCCGAGATGTATGCCGAAGGCCATTCCTTCTTCACCTATATCTCCGACAACGCCGACTCGCTGAGCTCCTGCTGCCGTCTGCGCAACGAAATCACCGACAACGGCTTCAGCTACACCCTCGGTGCCGGCGGCGTCTCCACGGGTTCCAAGTCCGTGCTCACCATCAACCTCAACCGCTGCATCCAGTATGCCGTCAACAACGGCTTGGACTACCGCGACTTCCTGCTGGACATCATCGACCTCTGCCACAAGGTGCAGCTGGCCTACAACGAGAACCTCAAGGACCTGCAGGCCCACGGCATGCTGCCGCTCTTCGACGCAGGCTATATCAACATCGCCCGCCAGTACCTCACCATCGGCGTCAACGGCCTCGTGGAGGCCGCCGAGTTCATGGGCATCCCCATCACGGACAATCCCCAGTACCGCGAGTTCGTGCAGACGGTCCTCGGCCTGGTGGAGAAGAAGAACAAGGAGTACCGCACCAAGGAGGTGATGTTCAACTGCGAGATGATTCCCGCTGAGAACGTGGGCGTTAAACATGCCAAATGGGACCGCGAGGACGGCTACTTCGTGCCGCGCGACTGCTACAACAGCTACTTCTACATCGTCGAGGACACCTCACTCTCCGTACTCGACAAGTTCCGCCTCCATGGCGCCCCCTACATCGAGCACCTCACCGGCGGCTCGGCCCTGCATTGCAACCTCGAGGAGCACCTGACGCAGGAGCAGTACATGCAGCTGCTGAAGGTGGCCGCCAAGGAAGGATGCAACTACTTCACCTTCAACATTCCCAACACCATCTGCAACGACTGTGGCCACATCGACAAACGCTACCTTAAGGAGTGCCCCAAATGCCACTCCAAAAACGTGGACTATCTGACCCGCGTCATCGGCTACCTGCGCCGCGTCTCCAACTTCAGCCAGCCCCGCCAGCAGGAGGCCGCCCGCCGCTACTACGCCACGATGAAATAATCAAGAATGCTCAAGTACGTCGATACAGATATTGTCTTTCAGGAGATTCCCGACGAGGTGACGCTGGCCGTCAACCTCTCGGGATGCCCCTGCCGCTGCCCGGGATGCCACTCCAAGCACCTCTGGGACGACACGGGCGAACCCCTGACCGACGAGGCTATCGACTGCCTGCTCTCGCGCCAGCCCGCCGGCGTCAGCTGTGTGGCCCTGATGGGTGGCGACGCATCCCCGGCGGAGGTCGACGCCATCGCCTCGCGCCTCAAGCAGCGCCATCCAGGACTGAAAACAGCCTGGTACAGCGGTCGTTCGATCCTCTCCAAGGAGGTGAACCTCGACAACCTCGACTATGTCAAACTCGGCCCCTACCTGGCCCACCTGGGCCCCCTGAAATCGCCCCAAACCAACCAGCGCCTCTACCTCGTCCAGCACCGCCGCAACACCGAACCCGGCAACATCCTCATGGACCTCACCCCCCGCTTCTGGCGCAACAAGACCCCCTGAAACAGGCCTCACCACTGGCCCCCAAAGCCTCACCCCTGACCCCTCTCCCAAGGTGAATAGGCCTCACCCCTAACCCCTCTCCCAAGGAGAGGGGAATTTGCGTCAGCCCGTTGTCTTTCGTTGTCTCTGTTGTCTTTAAGAAAAAAAAGTCACCCGTTGTCGTCAAAACCGAGGATAATACTCCTCAAAAGTGTGATCGGCATAGAACATCAAGATCTTCACCAGCCGCCGGCCCGCACTTTCCGCCGGAGCCATATCCCTTTTCCCCGTCTGTAGAGACGCGGCATGCCGCGTCTCCCCACCAGCCTGCTGCGTCTCAACATCGACATGTGGACTCTCCATTACAAGGTCCCCCTCCTGTAGAGACGCCGCGTGCTGCGTCTCCCTGTCAACCGTCCCCGTCTCCACCGCCCCCTGCGTCGCCTCCGGCACAGAAAACAACGTCGGCTCCGCGGCATCCATTCCCCTCTCCTTGGGAGAGGGGTCAGGGGTGAGGCCAGCCGAGCCAGTCATATACATCTCCCCGCGTCCCAGTAGCAGCCAGTTGGCATCGATCTCCGGGTAGCGGCGCACCACCTTGTTGACGAACTCCAAACTGGGGTTGTTGCGCCCGCTCATGATGTGCGACATTCCGGAGGGCTGGATGCCTATCTCCTCCGCAAACTGTCTTGCGGTGATATTTTTAGCCTTTAATATCAGATTTATCCTGTTTATCATAATCTTACAATTGTAACATGTAATATTTTCAGTTTACAAAATTACACATAATTTTTGACACCACAAAACACAATTAACATTTTTACAAACGTAAGCAACGCGACATAAACAACCAATACCTTAAACAAAATATATTTAAACACTAAAATACAATAGTTTAACAATTAAAAACAAGTATATTTCAACCAACAGACAAACATGCTTAAAACATACAATTACTACTTTAAATAAAGTATTTTAAAATACTGATTATTAGTTATTGCAATATACAAATATAATAAATTGCAGAATAATTTAACAATAATACAATTTACATCTGTAATTACAAATGTAAACCCATTAATTTAATGCAAATTTACAACTTTCATCACCCAGTGCAACGGAACAATGTACACAAATGTAAACACCGAAAAATCGCCCCTAATGGCCTATCTCCCCCTCCTACTGCCCAGACGTACAGATTGACGGGAAAGTCGCTCAGCGGTGCCAAAAACGCGTTTTTCATTTTTCATGTTTCAACGGCGAATAATTCAAATTTTGCCAATGAACCGAGGGGCAAATCCGGACGAATGGGCTGCCTCCAATCACCCCTGCCCTACCCTACTTTGGACATTTAACCGAAGGTACCCACACCTCCTGCCGCCGTCTCCCCGCCGCTATGCCCTGACGCCAGCACACAAGTAGTACCCAACGCCATGACAACAAGCAGTCAACTCCCTTCCAGTTTCGGTTGAGTTTCGGTCGAGTTTCGGGCTTCCATCGGTATCCCGAGTATCATATAGCCACACCTGGAGACACTCGGTCGCCAGGGGGTGCGGGGGTATCTCATGGCGTATTCCCCTACTGAACATTGAATTGCGCCCGCCCGTATATGATTTTGTTTTGGCCGATTCAGAAAAAATTCGTATCTTTGCAGCACGAAAATCAAACGATATACAACAACAAAAACCTAACGAAACAGAGATATAACAACAGAATAAAGAAATAGATAATTGATAAATAATTAACAGCGTTTGCTATTTATTCGGCACAGCTTCAGAAACCTGAGAAATTTCAATAAGCACCAGTCCACGAATAAGTCTGCGAGCGTCTGCGCAATGCGTAGATGGCGACTTATCGACTGTTGCGGGCAATTCTCAGGGCCTCTGAAGCGTGGATAAGACAAAGTCTACGCTTTTTAGTGCCCTCCGTATTGCCCGTAAGCCTGATAGGTAGCCACGCTCAAAGACTACCTATATGGCAAAAAAGCAAAACTTCTCACATATTGCTGCACAGGAAGCTCTTGAGGCGATTGTCTCAAAAATGGATTCAGACAACATTCCATTCGAGCTTCTGCGGATATTCTGTGGCTATGGCGACGCATCGCTGCAGCGTGTGCGTGATGGACGCGACAACAAATCGCGCGACCCACAAACCATCCTTATTAAAGACAAACTGGTGTATCGCCAATTCTCCAAGGGGGCAGAGCCGATGGATGTGATAATTGAACTCAGAAATGACGCCTCAGTATCACGACACAATCCTCGTCTATATATCACCTGCGATGGATCGAAGATTGTAGCTTACGACCCCAAGGATGACGACATATACGATGGCGAAGTGAAGACGCTTTGGCGCGACTTCGAGTTCTTCAAACCATTGGCCGGTATCGAGAAGTTTCGCAACTATGAGGAGGCTGAAGTTGATGTGAAGTCGGCAGAATTGATGGCAAAAATATACGACGACATCTGTCGATACAACGATTTCCGTGACCCAGAAGTCCGACACTCTATCAATGTCTTTATGTCACGTCTGCTCTTCTGCTTTTTTGCAGAAGACACGGGTCTTTTCAGACAGAACCAATTCACAAAAGCCATCGAGGACAATACTGCAATCGATGGATCAGACCTCGCTGATTTTATCGACAGGCTTTTCGTCATTATGTCGACCAATGACAAGACGCTTCGCGAGCAACAGACCAATAGAATCATTTCTGATTTTCCATACGTCAACGGAGGCTTGTTCAGCAAGCGTTATCCTATACCGATGCTTAGTCGAAGAACCCGTCTGTTGATGCTGCAATGCGGCAAACTGCAATGGAGCGAGATAAACCCAGACATCTTTGGCTCAATGACACAGGCAATCGTCTCACCCGAAAAACGTGCAGAGTTGGGAATCCACTACACATCGGTGCCGAACATTATGAAAGTAATCCAACCGCTATTCCTTGACGACCTAACGGAGGAATATATACGCAGTCGTAACAGTATCAAAGCCCTTAATGCCCTTTTGGGACGTATGAGCCGAATCAAATTCTTCGACCCTGCGTGTGGTTCAGGCAATTTTCTTATTATCAGCTACAAACGTGTACGCGAACTAGAGATAGAGATATGGAAACGCCTATCGGAACTTGGTGTGTCGCGGTTACCCATCAGCGAAATAACGTTGACGCAATTCTATGGAATTGAGATTGATGACTATGCCTGCGATACTGCAACTCTCTCTCTTTGGCTTGCCGAGCATCAGATGGACAATAAGTTCCGCGATCAATTTGGCACATCGCCCGACCCGCTACCCCTGCGTCCAAGCGGTCATATAATATGTGGGAACGCCTGCACTATCGACTGGGATTCAGTATGTCCTCACAAGAAGGACGATGAAGTTTATGCGATGGGTAATCCTCCGTATTATGGAAATAAATTACAAACTCCAGAACAGAAAGAGGATATGTTGATTGCTTTAAGAGAATTAAAGAACAAAAAGGGGCTGGATTATATTGCGGGATGGTTTTGGAAAGGAGCAAAATACATAAAAGGTACACAATCAAAATATGCTTTTGTGACGACAAATTCTATTTGTCAAGGAGAACAAGTTGACATGTTGTGGACACCCATCCTATCAGAAGGTCTAGTTATTTCTTTTGCTCACTCATCTTTTAAATGGACAAATAATGCTAAAAAAAATGCAACAGTTGCTTGTGTGATAATTGGAGTTAGTAATGATTATGCAGGGTGTCGTAAATATTTCAATGAAACCTCAAAAACAGAACAAGGTGTAGTAAATATTAATCCTTATTTATTTGTAGGGAAAAACATTATTGTTAAAAAAGAGGGAAAATGTTTGTCGGGCATGCCTACAATGTATTTTGGGAGTATGCCAAATGATGATGGCAATTTATTGTTGACACAAGAAGAAAAAGAATCTTTATTGTCCTCTGATTTCCGTTCTAGCCGATTTATAAAAAGAGTATTAGGAGCCGATGAAATGCTCAAAGGAGTTAATCGTTTTTGCATATGGATTGAAGATGAAGCAAAGGAAGAGGCATATTCAATACCAGAAATAAAAAAAAGAATAGATGCAGTATACGAATATAGAACTGAAAGCAAGAGACAAACTACAAGCAAACTTGCTAAAACACCTTTTAGGTTTGGTGAGGTTAGACACATTAATTCTCCATTCTTTATTATACCAGGTGTGTCGTCTGAACGCAGAGAATATATTCCGATGGATTATATTTCAACGGAAACTGTTGTTACCAATTCGGCATTCGTTGTATATTCATCGGAAGAATGGCTTCTCGGCTTACTCATGTCCAAACTTCATAATCTATGGGTGAGGACTGTCGGAGGCTCATTAGAAAGCCGGATAAGATATTCAGCATCTCTCTGCTATAATACGTTTCCATTTCCAGAAACATCAATCAATCAAAAAAATCAACTGTCTGATTTTGTGCGAGAGATTCTTCTCATCCGTGCCGAACACACCGAGATGTCATTAGGCGAGATGTACAAGCCAGAAAACTTTCCTGACAACCTTCGGGATGCACATCACAAGCTCGATCTCGCTGTGGAACGCTGCTACCGTGACAAACCTTTCGAGTCGGATGAAGAACGGCTGGAGTTCCTGTTCAAGCAATATGTCAAACTAACCCAAAACAACAGGAAATGAATAATCTGGTACATATAGAATACGGACAAACAGGAGCTTCGTCCAATACGGACAAATTGGGAATGCGCGAGATGCAACGCATTGTTTATGCTGCTCGCAACCGCAAGTATCTCCTGGTAAAGGCACCACCTGCATCGGGCAAAAGCCGTGCATTGATGTTTGTGGCTCTCGACAAACTGGAGCATCAGGGCATAAAGCGCGTAATTGTCGCCGTTCCAGAAAAAACCATTGCCCGCTCGTTCAAAGATACCGATTTGATGTCGCAAGGCTTCTTTGCGGATTGGAAAGTCGGCGAGGGATACAACCTCTGTTCACCAGAGTATAAGGAAAATGGCCTGAAACAGAAATTCATCGATTTTCTCACAGGTAAGTCGACAATACTTGTCTGCACCCACTCTACATTCCGAAACGCCCTTAAGGAAATCGATGTTGCACTATTGAATGACACTTTTATCGGCATCGACGAGTTTCACCACACTTCTGCCGACGAGCAAAACAACCTTGGCTCGGCGATTCGAAGCATAATTGAAGGGAGCAACGCCCATATAATGGCTATGACTGGTTCCTACTTTCGTGGTGATGCAGTTCCCGTGATGCGTCCAGAGGACGAAATGAAATTTCAGCCCACCATCACTTACAACTACTACCAGCAGTTGAACGGATACAAACATTTGAAAAGTTTAGGCATCGGATATCAGTTCTATCAAGGCAAGTATATCACGGCTGTCCCTTTGACGCTCGACACCACAAAGAAGACACTTATCCATATTCCAAACGTGAACTCACGTTCTGCCTATACACGCAAATATGACCAGGTGGCCGACATAATAGCCTGTATTGGCACCGTGGTGGGTGAAGACGAAGAACACTACATAAAAATGGTCAAGACACCCGATGGTCGCATTCTCAAAGTGGGCGACTTGGTGGAGGACGAGCCACGTCAGCGCGATGCTCTGCAGGCCTACCTCAATCGTATGGACAGCGCCGATGCCCTCGATATTCTCATAGCCCTTGGAACGGCCAAAGAGGGTTTTGACTGGCAGTGGTGCGAATGCTGCCTGACCATCGGCATTCGAGCCTCACTTACCGAGGTGGTTCAAATCATCGGACGCTGCACCCGCGATTGCGAAGGTAAGACTCACGCCCAATTCATCAACCTCATTCCCTGTCCGTCGGCGGCAAAAGACGACGTGAAAATGGCTGTCAATGATATGCTGAAGGCAATAACAGCTTCGCTATTGATGGAACAGGTGATGCAACCCGAATGGAAATTCCGCACGGCACCTGAAAAAGAAGATGACGATTGTGACGAAAACGACAAACGTACCATTCGAGTGAAAGGGTTGAAAAAAACAACCGAACGGGTGCAAGCCATCATCGACAACGACCTAACTGAACTCAAGGCCACACTCTATTCCAGCGACATAATCAAACAGGCTTTGGCTGGCAGTCAGATAGCAGAGGTTATCACACAGAACCTCATCCCCAAAATAATCGAAGAACGCTATCCGGAGCTATCCTCAGACGAGCAGGAACAACTGCGACAGCACATTGTCTTGTCCACCACGTTGCAAGGGGCGGAAATCGTTACTCGTGATGACGGTAGTAGGTTTTTGAAAGTTGCCAATCAGTTTGTGGATCTAGATAAATTGAGCATCAATCTAATAGATAGCATTAATCCTTTCCAGAGGGCATACGAAATACTCTCCAAGTCACTAACGACAGAAGTACTACGTACAATTCAGGACACTATCGATGCTCAGCGGGAAGATATGACAAAAGAAGAGGCAATTATTCTTTATCAAAAGTACCTGCCAAAATACCGAGAGGAACACGATGGTGCTATACCCACAACCCACGACCCCGATCCGTTGGCGAAGCGTATAGCCGTTGCCATCGCTTTTCTTCGAAAACTGAAACAACAATTCATATCCGCAAAAAAATAATATGAGAGACTGGGACTCTGAATTACAAGCCATCTTGGCTGACCCATTTTTTGATGATGTAAAGCCCGTCAAACGTCGTGTCACTTCCTCCAACCGCCTTGTCAATTCATTCATTGAGGTGCTCGACTTTGTGGAGAAGGAAGGACGGGAACCATCAGAAAAAGCAGAATCACTTGAGGAACTAAAGTTGTTTCGAACGCTGCGCAGCATAAGGACAGACGAAAATAAAAGGAATGCTTGCATATCGGTTGACACGGCGGGATTATTGTCGACTGTATCTGATATTGAAGAAGGATATAAAAAACCGATAATAGAGTCTACTCCCATCGAATCTGTAGTCCCGGCTGATAAGTCAGACTGTCAAAATGAACTTGACGCGATATTAAACGACCCGATATTTGATAATGTAACATCCGATAGTGGTTCACTCTTCGATATTCCCGACTATATGCAAAAGAGGATGAAGGAACGTACCGAAGCAGAATCAATTGCCAAACGGACCAATTGCAAAGACTTTGCAGATTTTGAGGAAGGATTCCAGATAATACACAAAAAACTGGAAGATGGACGTTGTCGGTTGGTAAGATTCAAAGAGGCTCACCTGATAGAAGGAAGATACTTTGTCGTCGGAAACATGCTTCTATATCTTTCCCATCTCAACAAAAATGCCAAGCGTCGCGATTCGCGTGGCAGAGCTGATGGCCGAACACGATGCATATTTGAAAATGGCACCGAAAGCAATGTGTATCAGCAGACACTAGTCAAATCACTTTATACTGAGGGTTATACAGTTGCCGATCATAGCGATATTGAGGATGCTTTTTTGCATAAGCATTTCACCAAGGGAGTAAACGATGTCATTAGCGGATGGATTTATATCCTTAAGTCGTTATCCACCAACCCAAAAATTGCAGAGCAACAAGACTTATACAAAATCGGGTTCACTCGTCAAACAGTAGAAGAACGCATAGCAAATGCACGCAACGAGTCGACTTATCTGTTTGCCGATGTCCAAATAATCAAAACATACCAAGTGGCTAACATCAAAGCGTCTACTTTTGAAAAACTCATACACAAACTGTTTGATGCAGTTCAGTTACAAATAGTTGCAGGTATTGCAAAACCAAAAGAATGGTATATTGTACCTTTTCCAATTGTAGACCAAGCAATACATTGCATCATAGAGGGGATACCTGTGGCATATGACAAAACACTACAGCAACTGATATATAGGTAGCATCTTTTACTTCTGCCATACCCCACCACCATTCATAGCAAAGATTCTGATGGATTTCCAAGATTTGCGCCGACCATATCGTGGAAATCAAAAAGAATCAGGGATGATTTCCAAGATTTACAAGATCTCGCGAAGCGGGAGAAGGTTCTTCCCGCCTGCGGCGGAAATCTATAAATCCAACAACAGATTTATGGATCTCGCAAAGCGGAAAAAGAAAGCCCCCGCAGGTGCGCTTTGTGCTCGGCGGGGATGCGGAAACTCTCGAGGGCTTTCTGGATGGCCTTGCGGCGGACCCAGTCGGGGAGGCGGCCGTCGTGCATGTAGGGCTCGGAGGCGGACCATTGCTTGGCCAGCGCGGTGGCGAAAAACCAGGCCTGCATCATGCGCACATAGTACTCCTCGCGGTCGATGGCGGCAACCCAACGCAGGTACTCCTCCGAGAAAGTATTGTCCTCCAGGTAGTAACGCATCAGCATCCCGATGCCGAAACGGCAGGTGTACTCGTGGCCGGAGGCCATCCAACGGCGCACCTCGGGCAGCAACTCCGCCCTGTGGCGGCCAAGAACGCGGGGCGACAGCTGGTCGCAGGTGGCCCAGTTGTCCACAAACGGAAGGAAACGCTCCAGCCGCTCGATGCAACGGCGGTAGTCCTTCTCCTGGGCAACGAGGAAGGCATGCAGCTGATTCTCTTCGAAATAGCGATGCGGTAGCGCGGCAAGGAAGGCCTCCGCTTCAGCGGAACCGCGCAACTCCTTGGCCAACAATCGCAACGCAGGGGTGCGCACACCGATGATGCTCTCCGGCGCAAGGTTGGGCAACAAGGGGCGCTGGAAGGCGGCATACTTTTCGTCGCGCAGCGAGAAGAGACGGTCGGGAGTGGAGAGTGGAGAACGGAGAGTGGAGAGCGGTCTGCCGCATCGTGTTGTTCTCCGCTCTCCACTCTCCACTCTCCGCTCTCCGCTACCCTCTAGAATTTTGTTTCTTACGTGCTTGAGGCCGGGCTTCAGCAGGGCGGGGTCGAGCATGAGGAGGCTCTGGCGCAGCTCGCCGAGCAGTTCGGGATAGTGACAGCATTGGCGGTAGGCCAATTTCGCGCAGAGCGCGCGGACGCCCACAGCCTCGGAGGGGTCCATCAGGTGGCCGAGGCAGAAGTCCAGCAAAGCGGTATCCACCTGGTCCACACCCCATTCCAGCCGCTCCAGCAGCGTCAACGCCAGCCGCCGGCGCGTGACATCGGCGGCCCCGAGGGCCAGGGCCGTCAGCTCCCGCCGGTGTTCGGCGATGAAAACATCGTCCTGCGACGGCAAATGCGTCAGCGCCCACAGGGCATTCGCACTCCTCCGCCCCTCCCCCTCCAGCGCGTCGGCGAAGAGGGAACGGCGGGCACGGGCATCGCCATGAGCGCTCATTGCCAGTGCTTTGACATCGTCTATATGCAGGCTCTCCATGGTGCAAAGATAATAAAAATTTGTTTATTTGGAGAAAAAATGCTAACTTTGCACTCGAAAACAAAACACCTCTCGTTATGGAAAACAGACATATTATCGACGGACATCGCGTGGCCTCCGACAGAATCGCCACCCTCAACGAAGGCGAGATCTTCGTCTTCGGCAGCAACATCCAAGGCATGCACGGCGGCGGCGCTGCCTGGTACGCCAACAAGAACTTCGGTGCCGAATGGGGTGTCGGCGAGGGCCTTACGGGTCGCACCTACGCCCTGCCCACCATGGAGGGCGCAGCGTCGCTGAAACACGCCGTGGAACGCTTCACCGCCTGCGCCAAGAACCATCCGGAACTGACGTTCCTGGTCACCGCCGTGGGCTGCGGCATCGCCGGATACCGTCCGGAGGAGGTGGCGCCGCTCTTCAACGAAGCCGCCAAACTGGAGAACGTCTACCTGCCCCAACTGTTCTGGGAGAATCTATAAGTCTTATGCCCAGCGGAAGTTGTCGGTTCCGGCGCCGAGTTCGAAGTGGCATTTGACGATGCCGAGGTCGATTTTGAGGTAGGTGCCGATGAGTGCAAAGCGGGTGCAGGCGGCGACGCGGCCGTCGGCAAGGAGTTCAAATTCAAACTTCTGCATGTTCATGGCCGTGGGTGCGAGCACGGCGGCTTCCACGCCGCGGCGGAACCAGTCGGGGACTTCCTTCGACGGGGTTTTGCAGAAGGTTTCGAGGGGTTTCTGCGGATGCTGGACGCCCTGGTTGGCGCCGTAGCCGATGGCGACGACGCCGAGCATGGCCTCGCCGTCGGCGACGGTGTAGCGGCCGGGCTGTTTGCGGAAGGTGAGGCCGACCCAGCAGGAGTTGAGGCCGAGGGCTTGGGCGAGGAGGACGATGCGCTCAGCGCGGTAGCCGAGGAGTTCGTCCTCGCCGCGGCGGCAGACGAGGGCGATGTAATTGCGCACGCCACTGAATTTGCCGTATTTGGCAAGGCCGTGGGCGAAGGCTTCAGGCTCGTCGGCGACGAGCTGGAGGTGGAGGCGTCCGTCGGCATTGGCCTCGGCGATGGCGGTCTGGAGGCTGTCCAGTTTTTCTTTTTCGATGGGTTTGTCGAGGTACTGGCGCACAGAATGGCGTGCAAGGATGGCTTCTTGGAGGGACATTGAAAATTGAAAATTGAAAATTGAAAATTGAAAATTGAAAATTAATACTAAACACTTAAAACTTAACACTCAACACTTAACACTCAACACTTAACACTTAACACTTAACACTTAACACTTAACACTTAACACTGTCGGGGTGGCGGTATTGGCGTTCTTTGGGGACGGGTTTGCCGGCGACCTGGATAGCCTGCTGGAGGCAGACGTGCAGGCAGCCGAGACAGGCGGTGCAGGCGGTGCCGATGGCGGCGTGGTTGCTGCTTTTATGGAGCGCCGGCGTCCCGCCGGCAGAAACCATGCTGATGTTCGATATGGGGCAGGTCGATACGCAGAGGCCGCAGCCGATGCAGAGGTCGGGGTTGACCTGGGGTTTGAAGCCACCGAGGAGTTTGCGTTCGACGGCGGGGATGCCCGTGAGCCAGCCTGCCAGACCGGGGTTGCCGAAGTGGTTGGCGCGGCGGCGGGCGCGGACGTCGTCCACAATGCGCTGCAGACGGGGGGCGTATTTCTCCAGTTTCCACAGTTGGTCGTTGGGGTTGCGGCCGAAGAGGGTGGCACTGTTGTCGGGCATGCGGATTTTGTGGCAGTAGGCCACGCGGACTCCCTTGCGGCGGAGGATGCGCCGCACCGTCCATACGGAGTTGCCGGTCTGGGCGCCGCAGGTGACGACGATGAAGAGGTAGGCCGAGGGGCTAATTTGAAGCTGGGTCACGAGGTCGCGCACGGCGGGCGGGGTGTTGAAGTCGTAGCAGGGGTAGACGAGGCCGACGGTGGTTTCGGCGGTGAGGTCGGTGGCGGCGGCTTCGGACAGGGGGAGGAGGCTGTCGCCAGTGGCGGCGGCGATGTGTCGGGCTACGGCAAGGCTGTTGCCGGTGCCGGTGAAGTAGAGGAGCATGTTAGTGTTTAGTGTTAAGTTTTAAGTTTTAAGTTTTAAGTGGTGATTACTGTTCGGGGACGATGGCGAAATAGGTCAGGGGTTCGGTGGGAGAAGCGTTGATGAGGCTGTGGCTGTGGCCTTTGGGGCAGTAGTGGCACTGGCCGGGGGCGAGGCGTTCCTCGCCGTCGTCGTAGAGGCAACGGGCGTCGCCACTGAGGATATAGATGACCTCGCTGCTGGTTTCGTGGGTATGGTAGCCGATGGTGCAGCCGGGCATGAGGCATCCGCGCATGATTTTGTTGACGCCGTCGAAGAGGGTACGGCTGCGGGTCTCCCCTTCCCCACCCTTGAAGCGGGGGGTGACGGTTTCTTCTATCTGGTCGAAGTCGATTTTCATGAGGGTTTCAGGTTTAGGGTTGTTGTTCTTGGGTGATATAACGAACTGTGACAGGTTTTATTGCATCGATACAATAAAGACGGCATATTTATGCCGGCGGGACGCCGGCGCTCCACTTTATCACCGTTCGCGGCGGTTGATGACCTCTTTGAGCTTGTATCGGTTGCCGGTGGCGGCAGGTAGGGCGTCGATGAAGGGTTGGGAGTAGCCGGGAGTGTCGTAGCCCCAGCGGAGGAAGTTGCCGTCGGCGTCGGTGCGTTTGACGACCTGGTCGTTGTATTTCACTATAAGGTATTTGGCGAGTTGTTCCCAGCGCTGCATCATGTGTGCGGCGTAGGCAATGCTGCGCTTGTTGAGGTAGCTCTGGCGGTCGGCGGGCGTGAGGTTGCAGATGGCGGCAAGGACAGAATCCTGGTCGGCGAGGTAGTAGTTTTCGAGTTCGCGCTGCGCCAGGCGGAGGTCGCCAATCATCATGCTGTAGCGCGGATAGACCATGTTGGCCACCCAGTTGTTGAGCCAAAAGGCCGACTGGAAGGAGAATTCGTTGCGGGGGTTGTTCTCCGGGCGGAAGGGGTCGGGCACCTGCGTGAGGCAGCAGTAGAGGGGCACGTAGGCCACCATGTCGGCGTCGTCACAGTTGAACCAGGTGACGCCACCCACGTCGTCGGGCAGCGAGGAGCGCATCTGGCACACCATGCTGAAGCCCGTCTGCTGGGTGGCGATGGGGCGTTCGCGGAAGAGGTGGATGCTGTCGGAGGTGGCGAAGTGCATGGGCAGCGGACGGATGGGCATGCGCCAGGGGCCGGCGGAGGCGTCGGCGGTCATGTCGAGGGGTGTGCCCTCGAAGTGGTCGCGCATGTCGGCCATCACGTCGGTGAGGGCCAGCGGTTTCTCGGGTTTGACCCAGAGGGGCAAGTGGTCCATAATTTCGCCATTCGCTCCGCGCTCGGCGAAATCGCCGTTGATATAGGGCAGATACTGGTCCATGTCGGAGCGGTGGTGGCGGAAGAAGCTCCACACGCGGGCGTCGGCGTAGCGGACGTTTTCGAAATCGATGGGGCAGTAGGCGTCGCGGAACGAGAACTCCTCGTCCTTGCCGTTGAAGAAGCCTTTCTCGCGGGCGAAGTCGATGACGTCGGCGGCATAGACGCATTCCACTTCGGGGCGGGAGATGTGCTTGAGGTTGCGGCTGCTGATGCTTCGGTAGGAACGTTTCTTCTCCTGCGGGAACTGCCGAATACGGCTCAGGTTGGCGTGGGCGGAGATGCAGTCGTCGGGGATGCGCAGGGCCACCCATACGGCACCCTTGCGGCCGGGACCTTTGCCCACCATCTCCATGATCCACGCCTCGTTGGGGTCGCAGACGGTGATGCTCTCGCCGGAGGAGTTATAGCCGTAGCGTTCCACCAGTTCGGCCATGCAGCGGATGGCCTCGCGGGCCGAAGAGGTGCGCTGGAGGGCCAGGCGCATGAGGCTGAAGTAGTCGAGTAGGCCGTCGGGGTTCTGCAGCTCCAGGCGTCCGTCGAAGGTGCTCTCCACGATGGTCACCTGCCGTTCGTTCATGAAACCCACCACGTTGTATGTATATTCCACCTGCTCGACAAACTGGTTGTCGTGCGAGGGGCCCCAGCCGTGGATGGCTATCTTCTCGCCGGGGGTGTGGCGCCCGGCGGGGGTGTGAAAGAGGGAGCCCGCGAAGCCGAAGCCGTCGCAGTTGTAGGTGCAGATGACACTCCCGTCGGCGGAGGCCTTCTTGCCCACAATCAGGTTGGTGCAGGCCTCGGACCGAAGGGCGGAAAACAAGAACGACAGCAAAAACAAAGGGATGATGACTGTTCTCTTCATAATGTAATCAAACTTATTTTATTAGTAGTTAAGTAGACAAGTAGTTAAGTAGTTAAGACAAATGTGCAGATGACGGCATTGTCCTTTCACTCCTTTTCACTCCCCTTCACTCCCTGTCACTCCTAAATACATACGGATAAAATGCTCGTAGCAATGGGCGCCGCAGAGGGTGAGTTCATGCTCTATGCTTTCCGCGTATATCGACTTGCGGACCTTGCGCGCGCGGTCGGGGTCGGCATCGTAGCGGGCGCAGAAGTCGGGGTATTTCAGCTGGAGGTCCTGGGCATGCAGCAGGTCGCCGACAATATGGCATGTGCCAACCAGGTAGATGGTGTGGCCGGGGGTGTGGCCGGGCAGCACCTCGGCGTAGACCAGGTCGTCGAGTATCTTCCCGTTCCCAGCGAAGGGCTTCACACGCTCGCCGTAGGCCGCCAGCACCTGCTGCCAACGTTCGTTGTCCTTGCCGGAGACCATCTCCGCCTCCGAGAGGTGAATGTCGGCATTGGGGAAGACGACACGCCCGGCGGTGTCGAGCAGCCAGCCGAGGTGGTCGAAGTGTAGGTGCGTGAGGCAGACGGCGTCGATGTCCTCCGGCTCGATGCCGATGCTCTGCATGCGCTCCAGCAGCTTGCCACCCGCCTGAGGACCTATGCCGGCGTCGAAGAGGACGGTGTGGTCCACGGTGTCGTCGTAGTAGGCTCGGCCACGGGCGATGTAGACGTTGAACGCCGAACGGAACGCCGTCTGTCCGGGAGCCAATAGCGAGTCGAGCAGGGCATCGTCGAACGAGCCGCGGAAGAGGTCCACGGCCTGCTCGCCCTCGCGGTCCTGTATGCCAATGACCTCCACACAGTCGTTCTCCCTGCATACCGAAACTCCGTTCCATTCCTGTGCCGTCTGCACACTGTCGTTATTCTCTGCGGGTTTGTTTCCTCCGCCGCAAGCGGCAAAGCCCATTGCGGCAACGGCCACCATGGCCATCATCTTCATTCCTGTTTTCATCGTTATACTTTCTATTTACAGAGTTTTATGACTCTTACGTGTATATTGTTGTTTCACTATCTCATACGAATTCCTCACCAGCTCCCGCATCAACCCGTCCTCGGCCGCCTCGGGCAGGATGCCTATCCAATGGTCGGGGCTCATATTGTAGGGCTTGCAGACGGCGGAGGAGCGTTCCCTGAGGTCCTCGATGCGGTCGGGCTGGCACTTCACCGTCACCACCTCGTAGCGGTCCACGTCGAAATAGCAGAACATGTGGCCGCAGACGTAGAAGGCCAGCACCCCTTGTGCCGCCTTGAAGGCCTGGAAGGGCATCTTCTCTTCCACGTCGGCGCCCAGCGCCAGACAGTAATTGCGCAGTTCCTCAACGTTCATATTCTTTATTCATTTGTTTCTCTTGTCATTCTTGTCTTCAATGCAAGGCACCACACGAAGCCCCGGGCCATGCGGGCGGCGGGGTCGGCGAAGTGGCCGCCCTCCTCCCACACCAGCGTGGTGTTCTCCTCGCCCAGCTGTTGCTGCAAACGTCTGTGCTCCTCGCGTATACGGTCGCCCACACGGGCAAAGGTCTTGTTGCGGCTGCGCTCCTCGCGGTCGCCCAAGCTGAGGTACACCTGCCTGGCCTGCATCGCATGCCCCGCGGCATACCCCGGCCAGTCGCCCGCCCACAGCGACGGCGACCCCGCCACGACGGCCCCGAAGCGGTCCGTCTGGCACGCCGCCCAGAGGGCGAAGAGGCCGGCGAGACTGTAGCCGCCCAATATGATAGGTGCAAACCCCTCAGTCGCTGCGCGACAGCTCCCCTTGTCAAGGGGAGCAGCATAAAACTCGCACGATGGAACTTTCGTTGCTCTCACCGACTCTTCCCACTCACAACGGGGTGCAGCATAAAACTCGCACGCTGGAACTTTCGTTGCTCTCACTGGCTCTCCCCCTTCACAAGGGGGAGCAGCATAGAGCTCGCACGATGGAACTTTCGCTGCTCTCACCGGCTCTTCCCCTTCACAACGGGGTGCAGCATAGAGCTCGCACGATGGAACTTTCGTTGCTCTCACCGGCTCTTCCCCTTCACAACGGGGAGCAGCATAGAGCTCGCACGATGGAACTTTCGTTGCTCTCACAGGCTCTTCCCCTTCACAACGGGGTGCAGCATAGAGCTCGCACGATGGAACTTTCGTTGCTCTCACCGGCTCTTCCCCTTCACAACGGGGTGCAGCACAGAACTTGCACGATGGAATTTTCGTTGATCTCACCGGATCTCCCCCTTCATAAGGGGGAGTCCCCGCAGGGGGAGGGGGTAAGACTGCGGGCAGCAACGCCTCCATGAGGTAGCGTAGCGTCTCCCCTGCCCCCGTGCCCACCTCCGGGCGCTTGCTCACCGCAGGCTCCGCCCACGGCATCAGCTCCAGCTCCCAGTCGCGGACGGGAACAGCCACGAAGACAGTGTTAAGTGTTAAGTGGTAAGTGTTCTGTTGGTCGAGGCCAGAGAAAATCATCTCCGCCTCGCGTTCCAGGTCTTCCTCCTGCCGCTCGCTGACCAGCTGCACCAGCAGCGGACAACCGCCCCACTCTCCGACATCCCCCGAAACAGAAGGTCGGGGGCCGGCACAGAACACCCTGCACCTCCGGCCTCCGACCTCCATCCAGCGGCTCTCTACAGTCATTTCTTCTTAATCAGCGAGATGATCCAGAGCAGTAGCAGCGCGCCGATAACGGCGGTGACAATCTGGCCCACAAGCGTGCCGCCCCAGTAGATGCCAAGCCAACCCAGGACGTTGCCGCCAATGAAACCGCCGACAATGCCGACCAACAGATTGACCCAGAATCCAAATCCGGACCCCTTGAAAAGCTTACCGGCCAGGAATCCCGCCAGCGCTCCAATCAGAATCGTGATAATGATACCCATTTTTTTATAAAGTTTAAGGTTTTACTCATCCTTGTACCCCGCCGCGATGCGCGCGCGCTTGCGCTCGATCTCGTCCAGGATAATCTTGCGGATGCGCAGGTTCGTCGGCGTAATCTCCAGGTACTCGTCCTCGCGGATATACTCCATTGCCTCCTCCAGACTCATCTTGATGGCGGGGCTGGTGGTCGACTTGTCGTCGGCACTCTTGCTGCGCATATTCGTCAGGTTCTTCGCCGTCACCACATTGATGACGATATCGTTGCCCGGACGCAGGCTCTCGCCGATCACCTCACCGGCATACACCTTGTCGCCCGGCTCGATAAAGAACGGTCCGCGGTCCTGCAGCTTGCTGATGCTGTAGGCCGTAGCCTCGCCCGTCTCCTTCGCAATCAGGGCGCCGTACTTGTGGTCGTCCATATCGCCCTTCCACGGCTGGAACTCCAGAAAGCGGTGGGCGATGATGGCCTCGCCGTTGGTGGCGGTCAAGAGGGTGTTTCTCAGTCCGATGATACCACGCGAAGGAATGGTGAAGTCCAGCTGCACGCGGTCGCCCTTGGTGTCGATGGTGCCCACCTCGCCTTTGCGGCGCGTGACGACGTCGATCACCTTGCTCGAGAACTCCTCGGGCACCAGCACCGTGAGCTGCTCTATGGGCTCGCACTTCTCCCCGTTGATTTCGCGGATGATGACCTTCGGCTGGCCCACCTGCAGCTCGTAGCCCTCGCGGCGCATGGTCTCGATGAGCACGGAGAGGTGCATAATGCCGCGTCCGTAGACCAGCAGCTGGTCCGGCGAACCGGTCTCCTCGATGCGCATGGCGAGGTTCTTCTCGAGCTCGGCATAGAGGCGGTCGCGCAGGTGGCGGCTCGTCACGTACTTGCCCTCCTTGCCGAAAAAGGGCGAATTGTTGATGGTGAAGAGCATGCTCATCGTCGGCTCGTCCACCTTGATGGGGGGCAGGGCCTCGGGATTGTCGATGTCGCAGATGGTGTCGCCGATTTCGAACGCCACATTCTTGTCCAGGTCCAGCAGCACGGCGCAAATCTCGCCGGCCTCCACGGGGGTCTTGATACGCTCTTTGCCCAGGCCCTCAAACACATACAGCTCCTTCACCTTCGTCTTCACCTGGCTGCCGTCGCGCTTGGCCAGCGTGATGCTCTGCCCGGCCTGCAGGGTGCCGCGGTGCAGACGGCCCACGGCGATGCGGCCCAGGTACGAGCTGTAGTCCAGGCTCGAAATCATCATCTGCGTCGTGCCCTCCTCCACCTTCGGGGCGGGGATGTGCTCGATGATGAGGTCCATCAGGTACGAGATGTCCTCGGTGGGGGTGTTCCAGTCCTCGCCCATCCAGCCGTTCTTGGCGCTGCCGTAGGCGGTGGGGAACTCCAGCTGGTCGTTGTTGGCGCCGAGGTTGAACATGAGGTCGAAGACGGCCTCCTGCGTGGCCTCGGGGTCGCAGTTGGGCTTATCAACTTTGTTGACAACGACGATGGGCTTCAGGCCCAGCTCGATGGCTTTCTGCAGCACGAAACGGGTCTGCGGCATCGGACCCTCGAAAGCGTCGACGACCAGCAGCACACCGTCGGCCATGTTGAGCACGCGCTCCACCTCGCCGCCGAAATCGGAGTGGCCAGGGGTGTCGATAATGTTGATTTTGTATCCCTTGTACCGAACCGACACATTCTTGCTCAGAATCGTGATGCCGCGCTCGCGCTCAAGGTCGTTATTGTCCAAAATCAGCTCCCCCGTCTCCTGATTGTCGCGGAAGAGCTTGGCCTGATGAAGCATGCGGTCGACGAGGGTGGTCTTGCCGTGGTCGACGTGGGCTATAATTGCTATATTACGAATATTTTGCATAGACTTTATATATAAAATCGAAACTGCAAAAATACGAAAAAAAATTGAAAAACGACAAAACGGAAGAAAAAAATACAGCGAGCCTTTCCCCCACCCTTTCCGCCACAAGCCCAAACAGGGGTCAAAACCCTACCCGATTCGCCCCCGATACGGCATATCTTATATTGTTCTTATATTGTTTACATATTGTTCGCATATTGTTCTTATATCCACAATATAGGAACAATATAAGA
>OCVV011267194.1_pt1 | contig 24143 bp, 21 predicted proteins | sample 1539721 | NCBI WGS metagenome assembly OCVV01 (sample SAMN02144230, study PRJEB22623) | gut metagenome | biome: sheep rumen | host: Ovis aries | place: New Zealand
GCAAGTCAAGGAGAATTTGGGTAATATGACGGAAATCTGGCAAGCAGATGATGTGCAGAGGCGTTAGCCGCGGGTCGTGCGGTGTTGCCTTTATGACCTCTTAATGAGGAAAGAATACAGATAAAACAGGAGGAACGGAAGAAAATGAAGGAATTTCTTTCAAATGTGTGGGTCAAGAGAGCGATATCGGTGTTTGGTATCGTGTATTTTGCAGTAATTGTAATGCTGACCTACGCTACATTTCTTTATGATCTTGAATTTGCAGAGGGCAGGGAAAAGAGCTTTTTCGTTGTATACGTTATAGCCAGCATAGTTTTCCTTTTGCTGATGATACTGACGAGAAACGAGATAGTCACACGAGTACTGAGTGTGCTGTGGCTGCCTGTGGTGTTCTTCCTGATATTATTCAATATGATGGACTGGATACTCATTATACCGCCTTTTATAGTTGCTGCTGTTATTTTCTTTGCTGCGGGAACAGGCTCTAATGTAAAGGTAATTATGGGTACGATCTACCTGCTTATGTATGTGCTTGGAATAGTTGCATACTTTGTTCTGAACGTACTGTTCGGCGGCTCCTCCGAGGAAACTCTCCTCAATGAGAACCTTGATACCACTACCTCGGTTTATGCTCTTTACAGAAATGACTTCCAGCACCTTTGTCAGGTAACCTCAGAGGACAATACAATTTCTCCTGACGGAAAGTACAAGATCCTTGTATATGACGTAAAGAACAATGACGTCGGCGGAGTTAAGATCGTGGTAGTTCCTTACGATCAGGATATAGAGCTCAAGTTCTTCACCCTGAAGCAGAAGGGCATTAAGAAGACGATCTCCACCAAGGGTATCAGAGGAACAGTTCCCGAGGTGGGCTGGACAACCAATGAAAAGGGTCAGCTCGGAGTGCAGTTCAAGCTTTCGTCAGGCTCAGAGCCGCATTTTACCTCCGTTCTGAGAATGCCCGATAAGCAGTATCTTGAATTTTTGGGCATAGAGTAGTTTACAAAATGTTTACAGGGCGGGCATTTTGCTTGACAAATATTGCGTAATGCTTTATGATTATATGTATGTTAGTGTGAAAGGGGGAAGGCTTTTCGTACACTGTGTATTGAAAAGCTGCCTTGAAAATGAAAATAAGAAGATTGTTTTGCGGGCTGTCGGCAGCGGCAATGGCTCTTTGTCTTGCACTTCCTGCATTTGCTGATGCAGAGGAGGAAAAGATCGTTGACCCTTGGGCAATTACCGATGACAGCATACTGACAGCCGATAAATCCAAGCCTTCGTTCTCGTTTGACGGCTCGGGCTGGAAGGATTATGTGCATATCACTCCCGATGCTGACGGTAATTTCAAAGTCGGCTCTGAGGATACCGTGTCCTATCAGGGTGTATCGCTCAAGGTCACAGGCTCGGCAGACGGAGCTCCAAGCGGTATGCAGAACTTTGCATGGGTAGTTACCGATGCTGACGGAAATCCTGCATTCCCCGATGCAAATGAGGAAGATGCTGACTTCGTTACTATGGGTATTGAGTTTGATGCAAAGGACTTCGGAATGAATTATTTTGACGGCTGTGCATTTAAGTTCACTTACCGTATTAACCCTGATATTAAGAAGAGCCTTATGGGTGACTCGATATTTGCTTTCCCTGCTGATGATGACTACAAGCAGGTAGCGTCCAATATGAGCCAGATCAAGGTTAATGAGACGGATTCTCCGAATACAACACTGTATCAGGATAAGGTCGTGCCTGTTCCTACAGGTGTCGGTGCTACAAAGTTTATCTTTGAGATACCGCTTAACAAGGCCGTGAAGTCTACAGACCTTATTTATATCGACAACCTGACCATCTCGGCTAATACCGAGGCTTATGAGGGCAAGTACAACGGAATGGTAGTTGCAAATATCGACAACTACAATGACGTTGCAGAGAAGAAAACAACTCCGAACGAGCTCCAGATCGCTGAGAAGGAGGAAAAAACCGAGAGTACCTCCGAGGCTTCTGCTAAGGAGTCAACAGCTACAGTTCCGATTATTATAGGCGTTGTAGTGGGCGTTATTATCGTCGGCGGAGTGACATTCTTCGTGGTCAAGAAGGTCAGAAACAGATATCTCTAAAAAGCAAAGAGGCTATTGCTGAAAAGCAACGGCCTCTTTTTTATCTGTCAGTCTAATACTCTGCTGACTGTGTCCCCGATGTTGCTGGCGGTGTCGCCTACAAGGTCAGCGCCCTCTTTTGCAACATCTCCGACGGTGCTTGCTGTGTCCTCGACGATGTCTGCTCCGCCGCTTACTACATCGTTGGCAGTGTCCTTGGCTCTGTCTGCCATGTCACGGCTTTCGTCCTCGTATTCCATGCTGTCTGCATCACGGGAATCCTCAACAAAGCCCGAGTCCGAGACCTCGCTTCTGCCGTCTCCGCAGGCCGTAAGGCAGGCCGCACAGGCGGTAAGACTCAGGATAAGTGCTAAAAGCTTTTTCATATTGTTTCTCCTTTCATAAGCTCCATTTCGGAAAATCTGTCCGATAAGCATTAGTATTTCAAAATATTTACGGATTATTCTCCGGCAGGATTTTTGTCATAAACAGGTATCATAAGCGAAAAATGTTGAAAGAATTGGTCAAAGTGCCGAATTTTTTTGCTTGCGAAAATAGGGCTTTAAAAATCTGAAAAAAAGTGTTATAATCAGAATGATAATGTGTGCCCGTATGGGCTGCCGAGGTCTGGCGGAGGGGCTTATGGACAGTAATGAAAATACGCTTGCTCCTCTGGTGGGCAGGATAGTCAGGTACGGCGCTGTACTGAGCGCAGTCTGCTGGGCATTCACCCTGATATGGGGATTTGAGCTCAGAACGCTCCTTGGCTTCGTTATCGGGTACGGGTTTATGTGTGCGGCAATGCTGTATCTTTCACGCTCCTGCGAAAGGGCAGTCGAGCTTGATGCGGCAAAGGCAAAGCGCCTGATGACACAGTGCTATGTGCTGAGGTATTTCGCTTTGTTCGCTCTCTGCGCAGTGTCTGTGCTGACGGGACTGGTGAACGTGGTGGGTGTGCTTGTGCCCCAGTTTTATCCGAGGATAATTCTTACCCTCATACAGATCTTCTCACGAAAGGAAGGCTCTCATGAATGATATAGGAAACGGCCCTAAGGTCGTCTTTGAGATAGGTCCGATACAGGTCACCGAGACAGTGGTAATGGGCTGGCTGATAATAGTTGCGGTCACGATACTCTGTATCTGGCTCACACACGGGATAAAGAAGATCCCCGAGAAGAAAAGACAGGTTGTTGCGGAGATGTTTGTAAACTTCGTGAACAACATGGTAAAAGAGAATATGGGTCCTTCGCTTATCAAGTTTGCGCCCTATATCGGTATGCTGCTCGTATATGCGGTGCTCGGAGCGCTCATAAGCCTTGTGGGTCTGAGGTCTATGACGGCTGATATTAATGTTACGGCAACATGGGCTCTTATGACCTTTGCTCTGATAACCTATTACAAGCTCAAGAATAACGGCCCTCTCGGGTATCTCAAGAGCTTTGCTCAGCCTGTTGCGTTTATCCTTCCGCTTAATATCATAAGCGAGGTCGCAACTCCTGCATCTATGGCATTCCGTCTTTTCGGAAACGTTGCGGGCGGTATGGTGATCACAGGGCTTCTTTACGGAGCGCTCGGCTCTCTGTCCTCGGCTGTGGGACTGAGCTTTACAGCAGGCTCGTGGGGCTTCAATGTGTTCCAGGTAGGTATTCCTGCGGTGCTGTCTGTTTATTTTGACCTGTTCTCGGGCTGTATACAGGCGTACATTTTCTCAATGCTCACTATGGTAAACGTGGGCGCAGCAAACGAATAAGTTAAAAAAGCACTTCTGTGCTTTACATAAACAAGTAAATAAACAAACTTTTTTACGGAGGTTTTATTATGGAAAAGGCTATTGTTTTAGGATGCTCGGCTGTTGGAGCAGGACTTGCTATGATCGCAGGTATCGGCCCCGGTATCGGTGAGGGCTACGCAGTAGGTAAGACTATCGAGTCCATCGCAAGACAGCCCGAGGCTAAGGGCGACTGCACAAGAACAATGTTCATCGGTGTTGCTATGGCAGAGTCAACAGGTATCTATGCGTTCGTAGTTGCACTCATTCTTCTGTTCGCAAACCCCTTTATCGGAAAGCTCTGATAAAAGAAGAATCAGATTTTTGGAGGAAGAATAATGGTATTTGCTGCAGGCGACGTTACAGAGTTCCTGTCGATAAACCTCACAACTATCATAGCCACGCTTCTGAACTCTCTGATACTTTTCCTTGTGCTGAAGCATTTCCTGTTCGATAAGGTCAATGCCGTTATCGAGGAGAGAAAGAATGATGTCTCAAAGACCTACGAGGAGGCAGATGCCGCAAAGGCAAATGCCCTTGAGCTGGAGCGTCAGTATGACGAAAAGCTGGGTCAGGCAAAGGAGGAGTCAGCCGCTATCATTCAGGCTGCCACAAGAAAGGCTCAGGTGCGCTCCGATGAGATCATCGACGATGCAAAGCTTGAAGCCAAGAGCATTGTGGATAACGCTCAGAGAGAGATCGAGAGAGACAAGAAGATAGCCGTGAACCAGATCAAGGACGAGATCACGGATATTGCATTCTCGGCTGCGAAGGCTGTTGTTGAGAAGGATATGACCAGCGAGGACAATGAACGTCTGATAGAAAAGTTCATAAATAATGTGGGTGAAATGTAATGGCACAGAGCGTTGAGAACGTTTATAGTGAGGCGTTCTTCGAGCTTTGCGCTGAGGCTGACTGCATTGACGCAGCCTTTGAGGAGCTGGGCGAGGTTAGTGAGCTCATCTTCTCTGAGGAGAACTGTGACTATGCAAAGCTTCTTGCGTCTCCGCTCATAAAGGACGATGATAAGAGAAAGACGCTGGAAAGCGTGTTCGGAGGTAAAATATCCGACCTGACGATCGACTTTCTGAGCGTGCTTTCAAAAAACGGCAGGATCATGTTTCTGCCCGCCGTTTACTCGGAGTTCAAAAAGCTTTACTATAAAAAGAACAATATTATGGAGGTCACTGCCGTTACCTCGCAGAAGCTGTCGGCAGGGCTCAGGGAGAAGCTTGTGAAAAAGCTTGAGCAGACCTCCGGAAACAGGGTCATTCTCATTGAGAAGCTTGACCCGTCGATACTCGGAGGCATAATCCTGAAATATCAGGGTTCCGAGATCGATGCAAGCGTGGCTTCGGGACTGGAGCGTATAAAAGCGCAGATAGACGGGGTCATCGCATAATTGTACGGGGAGCAGGCTGAACTGTGACCTCTACTAAAAGAAAGGTATAGATGTTTTATGAAATTACGTCCTGATGAAATAACAGGTTTGATAAAACAGCAGATCAAGGACTACAGCTCAAAGCTGAAGCTTGACGATGTGGGCTCGGTAGTTACTGTCGGCGACGGTATATCGAGAGTACACGGTCTTGAGAAGTGTATGTCAGGCGAGCTCCTTGAGTTCTGCAACGGTACATACGGAATGGCGATGAACCTCGAGCAGGAGTTCGTAGGCTGTGTGCTTCTGGGCTCTGAGGACGGCATCAAGGAGGGCTCATCGGTTAAGAGAACGGGTAATATCGTTTCCGTTCCCGTAGGCGAGGCTCTGCTCGGAAGAGTAGTTGATGCTCTCGGTCACCCTATCGACGGAAAGGGAGCTGTTCTTACCGAAGAGACAAGGCCTATCGAAAGCCCTGCCTACGGTATTATTACAAGACAGTCCGTAAACAGACCTCTGCAAACGGGTATCAAGGCTATCGACTCAATGATACCGATAGGAAGAGGTCAGCGTGAGCTTATTATCGGAGACAGACAGACGGGAAAGACCTCTATCGCTCTCGATACTATAATCAATCAGAAGGGCAAGGACGTTATCTGCGTTTATGTGGCTATCGGTCAGAAGAGATCTACGGTCGCAAACGTGGTTGATACGCTTGAGAAGAACGACGCTATGAGCTACTCTATCGTGGTATCGGCAACAGCATCGGAAATGGCGCCTTTGCAGTATATAGCTCCTTATTCGGGAGTTGCTATAGCTGAGTACTTCATGCAGCAGGGTAAAGATGTCCTCTGTGTTTATGATGACCTCTCAAAGCACGCTGTAGCTTACAGAACTATGTCACTGCTCCTGCAAAGACCTACAGGAAGAGAAGCATACCCCGGAGATGTATTCTATCTCCATTCAAGACTTCTGGAGCGTGCCTGCTGCCTGAACAAGGACTACGGCGGAGGCTCTATCACAGCGCTGCCTATAATCGAAACTCAGGCAGGTGACGTATCGGCTTATATCCCGACGAACGTTATCTCCATTACAGACGGTCAGATCTTCCTTGAGAGTGAGCTCTTCTTCTCGGGTGTAAGACCTGCTGTAAACCCGGGTATCTCGGTATCCCGTGTAGGAGGCTCGGCACAGATAAAGGCTATGAAGAAGGTATCGGGACCGCTGAAGCTTCTCTATTCGCAGTACAGAGAGCTGCAGTCGTTCTCACAGTTCGGCTCAGACCTTGATAAGGACACCAAGGAGAGACTTGCACAGGGCGAGCGTATAGTTGAGGTGCTCAAACAGGGCAAAACCAGCCCCCTTGACGTTGAAAAGCAGGTTGTTATCATCTATGCGGTGGTAAATAATTACCTTAAAGATATCAAGGTGTCGGATATTGCAGAGTATGAGAAGGACCTTCTGAATTATATTGATGAGTCTCACCCCGATATTTATTCCTCTATCAGGGAGAAGGGCGAGCTTACCGATGAGAACGAGGCAGCACTCAAAGAGGTGCTGACAGCCTACGCTCAGAAGTTTTTACAGACTAAATAAAGAGGTGCGAAATGGCTACCGCTAATATGAAAGACGTAAAGCGGCGGATAAAGAGCGTTGAGAGCACAATGCAGATAACAAAGGCTATGCAGCTTGTTGCGTCCTCAAAGCTCAGGCGTGCAAAGGATCGGGCAGTTGCTGCTCAGCCCTTCTTCCAGACGCTTTATAACACCATGTGCGATATAAGCGCCGATTACAGCTTTACATCTGTTTTTACAAAAAAGAAATTCCTGAACTCCACCCTCCTTGTTGTTATCGCAGGAGACAGAGGTCTTGCGGGCGGCTTTAACCATAATGTGCTCAAAATGGCACAGGAGGCGGCCGACCGGATCCTCGAAACAGGCGGAGAGTGCCACATAATGGCGATAGGAAAAAAGGCAGTTGAGTTCTTTGAGAAAAGGTCTTATGACCTTACAGACAAGTACCCCGGTATTGCCGAGACTATCACCACCGAGGCTATTATGGATATAGCCGAAATAATAGTAGAGCGCTTCAGGAGCCGTGACTTTGACAAGGTTGAGCTTGTGTATACTACCTTCGTTTCGGCTATGACGCAGGAGCCTATGAAGCTTCAGATACTGCCTGTTGAGAACCTCGATAAGGCAAAGAAGACCAAGGCTGAAACTATCTATGACCCCTCGCCTGAGGAGGTATTCGACGGCATGATACCCGACTATATCGGCGGTATGCTCTATGCGGCAATTCTCGATTCGTTTGCTTCCGAGCAGGCATCAAGAAGAACTGCTATGGAGTCTGCAACAGATAACGCAGGCGAAATGATCGACAAGCTGTCTCTTATGTACAACCGTGCAAGACAGGCTCAGATAACACAGGAGATCACCGAGATAAGCTCGGCTCAGATAGGTAAATAAAAAGCGGATAAGATCCGCAGTAATTGGAATACATAAACGAAAGGGTTATGACCAATGAGTGAGAAAAATATTGGAAAGGTAGTCCAGATAGTCGGTGCCGTTGTCGATGTAAAATTCGACAAGGAAAAGCTTCCCGACCTTCTGAACGCTATAGAGATCGACAATAATGGCACAAAGATCGTGGCCGAGGTCGCTCAGCACATAGGTGATGATGTTGTAAGATGTATCGCTATGAGCTCGACCGACGGTCTGGTCAGAGGCACCGAAGCTGTCGATACAGGCAAGGCTATCTCCGTTCCTGTCGGAAAGGAGACTCTGTCGAGAATGTTCAACCTTCTCGGTGAGCCCGTAGATGAGCTCCCTCCGCCCGAAACAAAGGAGCGCTGGGAGATACACAGAGAGCCGCCCTCCTATGAGGAGCAGTCGGCATCAAATGAGATACTGGAAACAGGCATTAAGGTAATTGACCTTATCGCACCTTACCTCAAGGGAGGAAAGATAGGTCTGTTCGGCGGTGCAGGCGTTGGTAAGACGGTTCTTATTCAGGAGCTTATCAATAACGTTGCCAACCAGCACGGCGGTATCTCAGTATTCACAGGCGTTGGTGAGCGTACCCGTGAGGGTAATGACCTCTACAACGAGATGAAGGAGTCGGGAGTTATTGACAAGACCGTCCTCGTGTACGGTCAGATGAATGAGCCGCCCGGAGCAAGAATGAGAGTAGGCCTTTCGGGACTTACTATGGCTGAGTACTTCCGTGATGTTGAGCATCAGGACGTGCTGCTGTTCATCGACAATATATTCAGATTTACTCAGGCAGGCTCAGAGGTGTCCGCACTGCTCGGACGTATGCCCTCTGCCGTTGGTTATCAGCCGACCCTCGCTACCGAAATGGGTCAGCTTCAGGAGCGTATCACATCGACTACAAAGGGCTCTATCACATCGGTACAGGCTGTTTATGTACCTGCCGATGACCTTACCGACCCTGCTCCTGCAACTACATTCGCTCACCTTGATGCAACTACAGTTCTTTCAAGAAGCATTTCCTCGCTCGGTATATATCCTGCCGTTGACCCTCTGGAGTCATCATCAAGAATACTTACCCCCGAGATAGTCGGCAATGAGCACTATCAGGTAGCAAGAAAGGTGCAGTCTATTCTGCAGAGATATGTAGAGCTTCAGGATATTATTGCTATCATGGGTATGGATGAGCTCTCCGATGAGGATAAGCTCACAGTATCGAGAGCAAGAAAGATACAGCGTTTCCTCTCACAGCCGTTCTCCGTTGCAGAGCAGTTCACAGGCATGAAGGGCAAGTATGTGCCCGTAAAGGAGACTATCAGAGGCTTTAAGGAGATCATCGAGGGCAAGCATGACGATCTGCCCGAGTCTGCATTCCTGTTTGTGGGAACAATAGAAGAGGCAGTAGAGAAGGCAAAGGCTTCAAATAACTGATAATATACGATAAAAAGGATTTAAGCTATGAATAGTTTCGATCTGAAAATAATCACTCCCGAAAAGCTCTTTTATGAGGGCAAGGCAGAGCTTGTCACCTTAAAGACCGCCGCAGGAGATATAGGTATCATGGCAAACCATGTGCCCTATGTTGCAAATATAGTTTCATCTCCGCTTAAAATAAAGCAGGAGGGTAATGAGAGAACTGCGGCTGTTTCAAGCGGACTGATAAGGGTAGCCGCTAATACAGTGACGATAGTAACTCAGGCCGTTGAATGGGCTGAGGATATTGACGTTGTAAGAGCTCAGAAGGCTAAGGAGCTGGCGGAGAGAAAAATCAAAGAGCACGAAAGTCAGAAGGAGTTCGAGCGTGCAGAGCAGAAGCTCAGGCGTGCTATGAACAGACTTGTTGTTGCTTCTAAAAAGTAGTACATAAGGTCAGAGCCGGGCGGCTTTTTCGCTTCGGCTTTGGCTTGTTTTATTCTGTAGAGTATGAATTATATGCAGAGTGTGAAGGATAAGATACAATACACCCAACTGAAAGGAAAGATTTGATTTGAGTGTTTTCAATATAATCGCAGCGATAGGCGGACTGGCATTCTTTATGTTCGGTATGAATACGCTGAGCGCAGGCCTTGAAAAGGCTTCGGGCGGACTTATGGAAAAGGTGCTCGCTAAAATGTCAGGAAATATCTTCACGAGCATTTTCTTCGGAGCTGTGGTAACAGCGGCAGTGCAGTCATCAACTGCTACCACCGTAATAGTTATCGGACTTGTTAATGCAGGCATATTAAAGCTCAGAGGTGCAGTCGGCATAATCATGGGTGCAAACATCGGAACTACGATGACAGCCCAGATACTCAGGCTTACAAACCTTGACGGTGGAGACAGCTTCTTCATCAACTTCATAAAGCCGACTAATTTAGCGGCTATGCTCGCTATCGGCGGTATTATCCTCATTATGTTCTCAAAGAGGATAAGAAAGAAGAACATCGGCGAGATACTTATGGGCGTGTCTATTCTGTTCACAGGTATGACTACGATGAGAGCTGCCGTTGAGCCAATGGCTGAGCTTGATATTTTCAAGAAGATATTTGAGGTTCTCCAGAATCCGCTTCTCGGTATACTTGCAGGTGCTCTTGTTACAGTATGTACACAGAGCTCAGCTGCCGCAGTCGGAATACTTCAGGCTATTTCAGGCTCGGGTGCTATCGTGTTTGCATCGGCATTCCCGATTATTATGGGTACTAATATCGGTACCTGCGTAACACCTATGCTGTCCTCGCTGAGCTCATCAAAGAACGCAAAGAGAGCATCGCTTCTGCATTTTTACTTCAACCTGATAGGAACTATAATCTTCCTTATAGCGATATATGCTTATCAGGGAATTGTCGGCTGGTCGTTCTGGACAAAGGACTTCACCACAGGAGATATAGCAAACTTCCACACGCTGTTTAATATTATCGTAACGGCTATCTTCATTCCGTTTGCAGGAGTGCTTGAAAAGCTTGCTTGCCTGACAGTCAGGGACAAGCCCGGCGATGATGAGGAGGAGCTTTCAGAAGACCCGCTTGACGAGAGATTTCTTGTTACTCCGAACGTTGCTATCTCGCAGACAAGAGAGGCTGTTGTTCAGATGGGTGTAAAGGCTCAGAAGAACTTCAACGCTGTAAGACCGCTGTTTGAAAAGTTCGATGCAAAGGTTGCCGAGAAAATCAGAGAGCGTGAGGAGACTATCGACAGGCTTGAGGACAGAGTGGGACAGTACCTTATAAAGCTCAATGACTGCGGACTCAACGAGGACGAGTCGAGAGAGGTTACAGCGTACTTCCACCTTATCTCCGAGTTTGAGCGCATAGGAGACTATACAATGAATATCCTTGAAACAGCCGAGGCGCTTTATGAGCAGGAGGCTGCCTTCTCCGACGAGGCTATCAAGGAGCTTAAAATAACCTTTGATGCGATCACCGAGATAATTTCGCTTGCAATTGATGCGACAAGAACAATGGATATAAACGAGATCATCGAGGTTGAGCCGCTTGAAGAGGTAGTAGACAGGCTGGTAGAGGAGCTCAAATCCATACATATTGACCGTGCTAAGAAAGGTATCTGCAAGGTTGATATCGGAGTATACTTCCTTGATATACTCACAAATGTTGAGAGGATATCGGATCACTGCTCGAACATAGCAGTGTATCTGCTCTCGGTCAAGAAGCAGTATGCGGCGCTCAAAAAGCATGAGTACCTTGAACAGCTTCACAAGAACGGCCCTAAGAGCTACGAGGAAAAGATCGAGGAATACGCACAGAAATATTCGCTTTCAAAGGCATGAATTAAGCCCACTTCGGTAACGAGGTGGGCTTTTTGCTGCGTGTGATGTGTGATGTGTGATATTATGATTTTTCAAACTGTAGGGTTGCACAAAACAGAAAACTTGTTTTTGTTGATTCTGCACTATCTTGCTCCGCGTTCAAGGTCTGTGAAGCCAAAGCAAAGGTACGGCGCGTGGCAGTGCAGGGTTTTCCCTGTCGTGTGATGTGTGATGTGTGATATTTCATTTTTTTCAAACTGTAGGGTTGCACAAAACAGAAAGTTTGTTTTTGTTGATACTGCACTAACTATTTCCGCGTTCAAGGTCTGTGAAGTCAAAGCAAAAGTACGGCGCGTGGTGGTGCAGGGTTTTCCCTGCTGTGATATTTCATTTTTTCAAACTGTAGGGTTGCACAAAAATTCTGGTGTGGATTTGTTGAATTTGCTATGCTATTGCATAGATAGTGCGGAGATTAGCCTCGTCAGGTCTGGACATTACGTCCAGACAGCCTCGGCTGGATTAGGGGGATAGGGCTTCGCCCTATGTACCCACTGGGGCTACGCCCCAGTCCCGATGTACTGCCACAAAGCCTATATTTTATTTAATCCTGCACTATTTCGTTCCGCGTTCAAGGCAAGAGAAGCCAAAGCAGAAGTACGACGCGTGGCGGTGCAGGGTTTTCCTTGCTGTTTGCACAATTTTCAACAGAGATTTTTGTGCAACCCTACAGTTTGAAAAATCATTATATCACACATCACACATCACACAAATAAAAGGGGTCAGGGGCGCTAGCCCCTGTGGGGCAAAGGGGCGAAGCCCCTTCTCCCCCACCGCCCGAAGGCGGTGAGGAGCGAAGCCGACGAACAACGCCGGAGGGCTAAGTTTGCACAATCTGCCCTAACACCACAGTACAATCTCGCTAATTTTCAACACAATTCTTTGTGCAACCCTACAGTTTGAAAAAATGTAATATCACACATCACACATCACACGCAGGGAAAACCCTGCACTATTTCGCTCCGCGTTCAAGGCAAGAAAAGCTTTAAGCAAAATTACGTCGCGTATTAGCCGTGCGGCGAGCACCCCTGCCCATCTTGACACATTGGTAAAAAAGTGTTAAAATTATAATGTATAACTATGCGAAAGCTATGAAGGGAGCGCTGTTAATGACTCAGACTGCAATAAACAAACGGTATACCCTCGGTGAGGAGATATTTAATTCCGTTACTCACGGAATAGGCGGAGGACTGTCCATTGCAGGTACGGTCGTACTCATAGTTTGTGCGGCGATCTACTCGAATGCATGGGGAGTTGTAAGCTGCTCTCTTTTCGGAGCGTCGCTTATAATACTATATACAATGTCTACCCTATATCACGCTATCACAAACCCAAGAGCGAAAAAGTTTTTCAGGGTGATGGACCATAATACGATCTTCTTTCTGATAGCAGGTACCTACACGCCTATAACTCTCGTTCCGCTGAGAGGCGCTCTCGGCTGGGTGCTCTTCGGGATAATATGGGCGGCGGCTGTTGTCGGGATCGTGTTTACGTCTATCAATCTCGAAAAGTTCAGAAAACCCTCTGTAGTGTGCTATATCCTGATGGGCTGGGCGATAATCTTCGCTGTAAAGCCAATGCTGGATAAGGTGAACGCACTGTCTCTCTGGTTTATCCTGATAGGCGGACTGTTCTATACGGTAGGTATATTTTTCTACGTTCACAAGAAGAAAAGGTACTTTCATTCAATATGGCACCTGTTCACAATAGCAGGAAGCATCTTCCACTATTTTGCAGTGCTGATGTTTATAATAAAGGATAAAAGCTGATGATACAGACAGTTAAAACAACCGGCTTTGAAACCGATTATTTCCGCTTCGGGAAGGAGGGCGCACAGCCCCTTGCTGTTATCCCGGGGCTCAGCCTTATAAGCGTTATGACCTTCGCAGAAATGGTCGCTAAGGCCTATGACTGCTACGCTCAGGACAGAGATGTGATCCTTCTTGACAGGAGAAAACAGCTCCCCGATAAGTACTCCCTTACCGATATGGCAGAGGATACAGCCGCAGTGCTTGATGAGCTTGGTATACAGAATGCCGATATTATCGGTGTATCTCAGGGCGGAATAATAGCACAGCTTCTGGCACTTATAAGACCCGACCTCGTCCGAAGCTTAGCCCTCTGCTCAACAGCCGCCAGCCTGTCGGAAAGCTCGGAGAGTGCAGTTAAAGCGTGGGTAAGCTCAGCTAAGGCAGGAGATAAGGAGAGCCTTGTGAGCTCATTCGGAGAGTATGTATATACACCCTCGTTTTTTGAGGCAAACAAGGCAGGCATTCTCGGTATGGCAAAGATAGTCGGCGAAGAGGAGCTTGAGCGCTTTGCTATGCTTGCAGGAGCGCTGACTGATGTAAACCTCAGAGACAGGCTCGCAGAGATAAAAGCGCCTGCCTGTGTGTTTGCAGGGAGTGAGGACAGGATATTCACAAGGGATAGCTTCACCGAGCTTTCAGAGGGGCTTCACTGTGAGCTTAAAATCTTTGAGGGCTACGGCCACGCAGTCTATGACGAAATGGCAGGCTTTCACGATATAGTAAATGAATTTTTCCATAGTATATAAAGAAAGGAATTAAATTTTATGGCAAAGATACTTGTAGTTGACGATGAGGCCAAGATAAGGGCTATCATAAAGGAGTATGCCGAGTTTGAGGGCTACACCGTAGTTCAGGCTGAGGACGGCATGGACGCAGTTGAAAAGGTAAGGGCAGAGGACTTTGACATTATAGTTATGGACATCATGATGCCAAGGCTTGACGGCTATTCCGCCTGCAAGGAGATAAAGAAGATAAAGTCTGTGCCTGTTATTATGCTCTCTGCAAGGGGCGAGGAGTATGACAAGCTGTTCGGCTTTGAGATCGGCGTAGACGACTATGTGGTAAAGCCCTTCTCGCCGAAGGAGCTTATGGCTCGTATAAAGGCAGTGCTTGCAAGAGCTAACGCATCAAAGCCCGAGGAGGACGTTATCACCTACAAGGGGCTTGAGATAAATTTCACAGCCCGTGAGGTAAAAATTGACGGCGAAAGAGTAGCTATGACTCCTAAGGAGTATGACCTGCTGTTTTATCTGGTTAAGAATATGAACATCGCCCTTTCGAGAGAAAAGCTGCTCGAAGAGGTATGGGGCTTTGACTTTTACGGCGATGACCGTACAGTTGATACCCACATAAAGATGCTCAGAAACAGCTTAGGACCCTACAGAAACCTTATCATAACCCTGAGAGGAATGGGATACAAGTTTGAAAAGATCAGATAAGGAAGAGAAAAAACGTCAGAGACAGGAAAAACGCAGGCTGAAGCACGCAGAGATAAAGTCACGCATGGGGATAAGAGCCTATGTGTGGATATACTTTATGGTGTTCACTATACTGATACTGCTGCTTATCTGGCTGTTTCAGTATTTCTTCCTTGAAAAGTACTATGAGTCGGCAAAGATAAGAAACATAACCAAGGCAGCGAATGACATCATAGATGCCTACGGAACCGACAAGCAGGACGATGTCAACCGTATGCTTGCCTTTGACAACAACCTCTGTATTATCATTACCGATGAAATGGCAAATCCGCTTGTGTATGAGAATAACATGGGTAACTTCTCCTTCCTGTCGAAGGAGCTTCGTGACGGCTACGGACGGTATCTCTTTGACCTGATAGACGATGTGGAAAGCGACAAGCAAGGTACTGTCACAAAGATAAGCAGGAATGAGAACTTCAAAAGCCGTGAGATATTCTACTGCACAAAGGTTTTCACCGATGATGCAGACGAGCAGGCATACCTGTTTATAGAAAGCTCCGTTGAGCCGATAGACGCGACTGTAAGCATTATCAGGGAGCAGCTTATCTACATCACGATAATACTGTTTGAACTTGCGTTTATTGTCACGATCTTTATTTCAAAAAGGCTGTCGAAGCCTATCGTAGACATTACCGATACGGCAAAGCAGTTCGGTGAGGGCGACTACAGCGTTGACTTCAACGGTACCGGCTACCTTGAGATCGAGGAGCTCTCCAAGGTGCTTAACAATGCCAAGGACGAGATAAGAAAGGTCTCAGACCTTAGAAAAGACCTTATTGCAAATGTCTCGCATGACCTCAGAACTCCGCTTACAATGGTAAAGGCTTATGCCGAAATGATAAGAGACCTTTCGGGCGACAATCCCGAAAAGCGCAATGAGCACGTTCAGATAATTATTGATGAGGCGGACAGGCTCTCGGCGCTGGTAAATAACCTGCTGGAGCTCTCAAAGCTGGAATCGGGCAATATTGAGCTTAAAAGGCGTGAGATCTCGGTGGTCGGAAAGATCGAGGACTGCATGACAAGGTACAAGCTGCTGATAGAGAAGGACGGCTATGATATTCAGTATATCCCCGATGAGGACAGAAAGATATTTGCCGACCCCGACAAGCTCGATCAGGTGATCTACAACTTTATTAACAACGCCGTGAACTACAGCGGAGAGAACAAGGTTATAAGGGTGCGCCAGATAAACAAGGAAAACACAGTGCGCATAGAGGTCGAGGACAACGGACGGGGAATCTCAAAGGAGCTTCTGCCGAAGGTGTTCGACCGCTACTACCGTGATGAAAAGGTAAAGCGTGATGTAATAGGCACAGGACTGGGACTTTCGATCTGTCAGCAGATACTGAAGCTTCACGGCTATGCCTACGGAGTTCTGTCCGAGGAGGGCAAGGGCTCGACCTTCTGGTTTGAGGCTGACATAGCAAAGCCCGAAAGAAAAACTGCTCAGAGACTTAGTCTGAGCGAGGAGAAGGAATCGTAAAGCAGGGGAGACCCCGTTTATATAGAATATATTTTAAGGAGAGTATTATGCTGAAAATCATCGGAGTTCGTTTCAAAAGTGTAGGAAAGATATACTATTTTGACCCCGCCCGCTTCAAATTGAATGAGGGCGACAAGGTAATAGTTGAGACCGCAAGAGGTGTAGAGTGCGGAGAGGTAGTGCTCGTTGACAGGGAGATAGATGAGGAGAAGTTCTCAAACCCGATAAAGAAGATCATAAGGCCTGCCACCGAGGAAGACCTCGCAACGATCGAAAAGAACAGACAGAAGGAGAAGGACGCATTCGATATATGTGAGCAGAAGATAAAGGCTCACAAGCTGAATATGAACCTTATAGACTGCGAGTGTACCTTCGATAACAACAAGCTCCTGTTTTACTTCACGGCAGAGAACAGGGTGGATTTCAGAGAGCTTGTAAAGGATCTGGCTTCGGTTTTCAGAACAAGGATAGAGCTCCGTCAGATAGGAGTAAGAGATGAGGCTAAAATGCTCGGCGGACTTGGTATCTGCGGACAGCCGTTCTGCTGTTCGAGGTTTCTGGGAGAGTTCCAGCCTGTGTCTATAAAAATGGCTAAGGAGCAGGGGCTTTCACTCAACCCGACGAAGATCTCGGGCACCTGCGGAAGGCTTATGTGCTGCCTTAAATACGAGCAGGAAAGCTATGAGGATCTTCTGAAGCACACACCTAAGGTAGGCGCTATAGTCAAGTGTGCCGAGGGCAAGGGTGTAGTTGAGGAGGTAAATCTCCTGACAGGAAAGCTAAAGGTAAAGATAGACCAGTCCGACAATGTGGTAACTGTCAGGAAGGACGATGTAACTGTTATTAAAGATGCAGTCATCAGAGTTGACCGAAACGAGATGAGAGCACTTAAAAAGCTTGAGGATAAATAGTCTGTAAGGAGGAAGGTAAAATGAAGAAGAGGATACTCAGTGCGGTTTGTGCTGTGGTGCTGGTGCTTGGTGCGGCTGCGTCGCCTGCTGTTGTTGAAACGGTAAAGGATAGCTTTATCACGGCAAGCGCCGCTGTGGGAGATACGTTCTGGAATGACAGCGGAACAATGTTTTTCAAGGTTACAGGCTCGGATACTGTTGCTCTTATTGAGTTCAGGAATATCTCGGGTGCGGTCACTGTGCCTGCCGAGATAAGAGGCTACAAGGTCACAAGCATCGAGAAGGACTACTGGGGAATATGGGTAGATGATACTATCACAGAGCTTTACCTGCCCGAGGGTATGACCTATATCTGTGAGCAGGCCTTTACAGGTATGTCGGCACTTACCTATGTTAAGTTCCCGAGCACACTTGATTATATCGGAATAGCTGCTTTTGCAAGAACGAACATTAAAAACGCTGACCTTTCGGGAACAAAGCTTACCTATGTGTGCGACAGTGCTTTTGCATATAATTCGTCGCTTAAGTCTATCTCCTTCCCCGATACTATGATACAGATAAACGGCCATATGTGTGAAGAGTGTACAGAGCTTGAAACGGTCGTTCTGCCTGCGGAGCTTGAAAAGATCGGGAGCTGTGCTTTTAGTAAAACAGCTCTTGAAAGCATAGTTATACCCGACAGCGTAAGCGAGCTGGGAGAGTTCAGCTTTGCATACTGTGATAAGGCAACAAAAATAGAGATCGGCAAGGGCGTTGAAGAGCTGGGAAAGGGTGCGTTCTTCGGCTGTACCGCTGTGACAAGTGTTGATGTTCCCGGTAATGTCGAGGTCATCGGAGAAAGTGCTTTTAAGAACTGCACAGCTCTTTCGGAGGTCACCCTCCATGAGGGCACAAAGGAAATAGGCAAGGCTGCATTTGAAGAATGTACAGCCCTCAAGGAACTGAGACTGCCAGACGGTATGCAGAAGATCGGTGATTATGCTTTTAAGGATTCGGGGCTTAGTTATATTTATATCCCTGCAAGCGTTACCGAGATAGGCTGGCGTGCGATAGAGAATCCTAATTCATGGTACGGTGTGGCAATAGAGGGTGAACCCGGCAGTGCAGCACAGAAAAATGCGGGGCAGAATGCGTTCTTTCCTACGGGCACCTTTTTGAAGGGCGATGCAAACAATGACGGTAAAGTTGATATGCTTGACATTGTGCTCCTGAAAAAAGTACTGCTGCGCTACGCTAATATCAGCGGAAAAACCATAAAAAAGGCAGATGCCAACGGTGACTCAAAGATAGATATTTATGATATTGTAAAAATAAAGAGAATATTGATAGGTCTGGACTGATTTGCGAAAGCGAATATCCTTGCATACTATATATTGTGGCTGTATGAAATGTCAGGCTGTAAGGGCAAAAAAAGGGCTGTATTTTTGTTAAAATTGCCATAAAAAACTTTTTATAATCTGTTGACAAAAAAGTTCAGCTATGATATAATGACAATGGTATGTTAGCGGCTCGTCTGTGCTTAGGGCCGTGGACAGATCAAAAATTTTAGAGAAGGAGAAAGTTATATGAAAAAGGCTTTAAGCGCATTGCTCGCTATTTCTATGGCGGCAAGTTCAGTGCCGGTTATCACAGCATCGGCTGATGCGCCTTCTGTAAAGCTTTATCTTACTGCTGATAAGACAACAGTTCAGCCGGGAGATGTCATTACATATACGCTTGCTATAGAGTTAAGCGGTGATGGATATTTCAACGGACTGTTCCTTGGCTTTGATTTCCCTGAAGAACTTCAGTTCCAGGCTGCCAAGGGTAAGAATCAGGGCTTCACTCTTCTGGGTGACGCTAAGGACGTCTGGGCAGATGATGAAGAAGGTCTTGCTTGGGAATGGGATCCATGGTCTGAGTACAAGATCGCAGAAGATGAGGCAGACCTCCAGAAGTATCTTGACGGCGAAAAGAGCTGCTTCAGAGGATTTTTCTTCAACGGAGCAGGAGTTACCTCGGGTCTTCAGAAGGACGTTGCCGATCTGCCGTTAGAAAAGCAGGACATTATTTCTTTCAAGGTCAAGGTAAGAGATGATGCAGCTTCAGGCGACTATTCGGTATCATTTGATGATACAATTGAAGAAGCAGCAGTACTGCTTATTACATCAGATGGTGTTAATGCGCCTGTTACACCTGTACTTACCGATGCCGGTACAGCAGAGATCACAGTAGAAGAAGAAGCTAAGCCCGATCCCGAGTCGGTAACAGCACCTGCTGAGCTCACTATCGACGGCTGTAAGGATAATGGCGTGATCAGTGCTACAGTTGATCCTGATGCAGCAGACCAGACCGTTACCTACGAGAGCGACAACCCTGCTGTTGCAACTGTTGACTCTAAGGGAAACATTACACCTGTTTCAAAGGGCGTAGCAAACATCATTTCAAAGGCCGCTAAAGAAGGCGTACAGGCTACAACTAAGGTTAATGTACTCTTCAAGCATACCCTTGTTAAGACCGATGAAGTTCCTGCAACCTGCAAGGAAGCAGGCAAAAAGGCTTACTGGACTTGTGCAGACTGCGGCAAGATGTTCTCTGATGCAGAGGGCACAACCGAGATCACTGAGCCTGAGACTATCCCTGTGAGCACAACTCACACAGGTACACTTACTAAGACTGAGGCAGTTCCTGCTACCTGCAAGGCTGACGGAACTGAGGCTTACTGGACTTGCTCGGAATGCGGAAAGATGTATTCTGATGCAGAGGGCACTAAAGAGATCGCAGCTCCTGTAACAATTTCTAAGACTACAGTAGAGCATACACCCGGTACTCCTGTACAGGAGAACGTTGTTCCTGCAACCTGCGAAAAAGGCGGAAGCTATGATGAGGTAGTTTACTGCACAGTATGCGGAGCAGAGCTCTCAAGAGAAACCAAAAATACTGAGCCTACAGGCGAACACAAAATGACAACTCATGAAAAGGTTGATGCAACTTGTGCAGCTGCCGGTTCAGAGGCTTATTATGAGTGCTCCGAATGCGGCAAGAAGTTCCTTGACGCAGATGGTACAGAGGTAGTAACAAACGAAGCTGATCTTGTTATTCCTAAGAGCACAACTCACACAGGTACACTTGTAAAGACTGAAGAAAAACCTGCAACCTGTGCTGAAGAGGGTACCGAGGCTTACTGGACTTGCTCGGAATGCGGAAAGATGTATTCTGATGCAGAGGGCACTAAGGAGATCACAGCTCCTGTAAAGATCGATAAGACAAATAATCATATCCTTGAGAAGCACGACGGCAAGCCTGCTACCTGCAAGGAAGAGGGCTATGAGGCTTTCTATACCTGCAAAGTCTGCGGACTTGACTTCTCGGATGCAGAGGGCAAGAACGTGATCTCTAACCCGATCGCTATTGAGAAGCTTGCTCATACACCCGATTCTCCTGTCATAGAGAACGAAGTTCCTGCAACCTGCGGACAGGCAGGCAGCTACGATGATGTAGTTTACTGCACAGTTTGCAATGAAGAGCTCAGCAGAGAGACAAAGACAATTGATCCTACAGGTGAGCACGATTACCAGCTCGTTGAAGAAGCAGCACCTACCTGCACAGAGGACGGCGTGGCAGCACACTATGAGTGCACTGTATGCGGTAAGCTCTATGCTGTTACCGAAGACGGTGAGCCCGGTGAAGAGGTAGAGGCAGCAGATCTTGTTCTTGATTCGTTCGGCGGACATGACTGGGGCGAGTGGGAGATCGTTAAGGAGGCTACCGAAACTGAGGACGGCCTCAAGAGACGTGTTTGCAAGAGAAATGAAGAGCACTTCGAGGAAGAGGTTATCCCTGCAACAGGTAAGCAGGACGATTCTTCTGAGGTCACAATTGTTGATTCTTCCGATGTATCTTCTGAGGAAAGCGTAGACTCTGCAGAGTCGAGCGAAAGCAAGGCTGATGACAGCAGCAAGGCTGACAGCAAGGCTGATACAAGCAAGGCAGCTGATACTTCAAGTAAGGCAGCAGCTGCAGCAGGTACAACCAACCCGTCAACAGGTGCAGCAGCAGGTACAATGGCTGCAGGCATCGCTGTAATCGCAGCACTCGCGATCATCAAGAAGAAGCAGAAGTAATTTTGCCAATTATCTATCCAAATAAAAATAGCACAAAGGGGAAGAACGCTTCGGCGTTCTTTCTCTTTTTTGTGAAGATTTCCTCGTGCAAAATTATGTAAATTTGTTGACAATTTTTATATGATGTGATATAATAACTTTATGTAGGCTGTTAAGGTGCAGCCTGAAATTATTACGGAGGGATCAGTATGAAGAAAAAAAGGATAGCAGCCTGTGTCATAGCGCTGACGATGACTATTGCAGGTGCGGGCGTAGTTCCTGAGGCGTTTGATACGCTTCTGCCAAACAGCGTCACTGTGGTTGAGGCTGTAAATTCGGCTGACGGAGCTTATAGCTATACAGCATTAAGTGACGGAACGGTCAAGCTGACAAAAATAAATAATGCAACATCAAATATTGTTATTCCGTCAACGATCGACGGTAAAACTGTAACTCAGATCGGCGGCGGTATAAATGCTATTGTTTCTTCCAACTCCGATACTGTAACAAGCGTTACTGTCCCTGACAGTGTTACTGTGATCAATGACAGAGCATTCTATAATATGAAGAATCTCAGTTCGATATCAATACCTTCATCTGTCACTTATATGTGTACTAATTCATTCGGAAATACTGCGCTTATAAATAATTCTGTAAACGGAATCAGCTATGCGGATAATTGGGTTATTAAGGCTGATACAGGTATTACTTCTGTAAACTTTAAGTCCGGAACGGTAGGAATTGCATATAATGCATTCAAAAACTGCACTGCTATTACCAGCCTGACTATACCGTCGGGTGTAAAGTACATTTGTAAATATGCGTTCAATACCTGCTCGGGAATAAGCAGCATTACATTTTCGGGAGATATTGAATCAATAGGTGAGGCTGCTTTTTACGGCTGTTCGTCACTTGCTTCGGTAGATGCTTCAAAGATTTCCGAAATTCCTGACTATGCTTTCTCAAACTGCGTTTCACTGAAAACAGTAACAGTGTCCGAAAGACTTAAAAAGATCGGCAAGCAGGCATTTGAAAATGATAAATCCCTTAAATCATTCAATTTCCCGGGCAGCCTTGTAAGCATCGGATATGAGGCGTTTACGGGAACAGGTATTATGTCAAGCCTCGGAAGTGCAGCAAATAAGATATATAATGGCTGGCTCCTTGAGACAGACAGCTCGGTATCAAGCTTTGATATACCCTCGGGTGTAACAGGAATTGCAACTCTGTTCAGCGGAGAGACAGGCCTTTCTTCTGTGACCTTCCCTGAAGGCTTGAAGTATATTTCCGATGACTGCTTTAACGGCTGTAAGAATCTGACTACGGTTTCTCTGCCTTCAACTCTCAGTGTGATCGGCGACAGGGCTTTTGCAAACTGCGTCGGACAGAATACTATGGCAGAGCTTACAGGTATAAAATCAGTAACTATACCTGACGGTATCGTGTCTATAGGAAAAGAAGCATTCCTCGGTGACACCAGAATAGATTCTGTGACCCTGAAGTCCTCAAGTGTACAGCTTGGTGATCATTGTCTCGGCTTCTATAGTACTGCTTCCAAAGACTCTGCCTTTACCCTCTTCTGCTACGAGAATACAACCCCGTATCAGTATGCGGCAAAGAACGGTATAACTGTCAGCTTGCTTGAGGGCGGCGCTGCTCATACTCATACCTACGGCGGCTGGACGGTAATAAAGGCTGCTACCTGCGGTGCTGACGGCTCTCAGCAGAGAACCTGCTCGGGCTGCGGAGATGTACAGACTCAGGTTTTATATGCAACAGGAAATCATACCTACGGCGGCTGGACAGTAACCAGTAATCCTACCTGCGTAGCCGAAGGCTTACAGCAAAGAACCTGCTCTGTCTGCAAAAAGGTTCAGACACAGACAATAAAGGCAACAGGTATCCATACCTACGGCGCATGGAAAGTAACAAAGGCTGCTACCTGCAAGGAGGAAGGCTCTCAGACAAGGAAGTGTACTGTCTGCGGCAAGGAAGAAACTCAGACGATAGCAAAGCTGACTACTCACAGCTATAAGACAACTGTAGTTGCACCTACAGCAACATCTCAGGGCTATACGCTTCATACCTGCACAGTCTGCGGCACAAGCTATAAGGATAACTATACCAACCCTGTCTCAAAGACAAGCTATTCTATAACCCTTAAAACTGCGGCAACGGGCGAAAGCTCCAAGTATGCTAACAGCTCGGTTTCCCTGAGATTTGCAGGCTCTTCTACCAAGACTGTTACCTCGACCAATAAGACCTTCACGGTTCCCGACGGCCTTGCTGACGGTAACTATACACTGACGGTAGGTGCTGCAAACTTCGGAGAGAGAACCTACAGCGTTACTGTAAAGAACGGAAACCTCACTGCTGACCCGAAGGTAACACTCCAGCTTTACGGCGATGTTGACGGTGACGGAAAGGTCACTACAACCGATATTTCACGCGTTAAGCAGCATCTTATCAAGTATAAGACCCTCACAGCCTATGAACAGATCTGTGCTGATGTTGACAAGAGCAATAAGGTCGATGTGAATGATATTTCCGGTATCAAGAAGCATCTGATAAACTATAAGAAGCTCTGGTAAACAGCTGTAATAATAAATCAGAGCCCGTGTCACAAAAGACACGGGCTCTGCTTGTTGCAAAAGTTCTTTTAAAAGGGGTCTGGGGCGATAGCCCCGGTGGGGCAAATGGGGCGAAGCCCCTTTCTCCCCCAACAAGCCGAGGCTGTCTGGACGAATGTACAGACCTGACGAGGCCTAGCTTCGCACTATCTATCTCCGCGGTGCTCGCCGCACGGCTAATACGCGACGTAATTTTGCTTAATGCTTTTCTTGAC
>OCVV011229279.1_pt1 | contig 24133 bp, 23 predicted proteins | sample 1539721 | NCBI WGS metagenome assembly OCVV01 (sample SAMN02144230, study PRJEB22623) | gut metagenome | biome: sheep rumen | host: Ovis aries | place: New Zealand
GAGCCTCCACAAGATGCTAGATCTTCTCTGCTGCTCGCAATTTCGCACTTCTCGCGCGGGGATTGTTAACGTTTTCCAAATCTTCCGCAACAATCGGCTTCTTAGTCAAAATTCGCAGTGTCGACTCGATCCCTTTTTCACTTTCTGCCCTAAAATAATCTTTTACGAGTCGATCCTCGAGGCTATGGAAAGAAATTATCGCTACGCGTCCGCCCGGGTTCAATAACTTCGGCAACAGCGGCAAAGTCTTCTCAATTTCGCCCAATTCGTCATTCACAACAATCCGAATTGCTTGAAAAATCCTTGTCGCAGGATGCGTATGAGTATGCGGTGATTTTCGCTTAATCAGCTCCGCCAATTGCGTCGTCGTATCTATCGGTCGGTTAAACACGATTTCACGCGCCAACATCTCGGCTCTACCTTTGCGCTCTTCACCGTAGCGCTCAAAAATTTCCGCCAACTTTCGCTCGCTCCAGCGATTCACAACCGTCCATGCGTCCAAATCTTGCGATTCGTCCATACGCATATCCAATCGCGCCTCCTTCGAGAACGAAAAACCTCTTTCGGTTCTATCTAGTTGCGGCGAAGAAACACCAAAATCAGCCAGTATCATATCAAATTTCCGTCCACTCTCCACAAGTCGCAACGCAGTGCTATAAAAATCATTGTGCGCAATTTCCGGCTTCACATCTTTGTACTTCGCCTCTAGGAAATCAATCGCATTTTGATCACGGTCATTCAATACCGCGCCATTATAATTCTGCGTTACTTCCAAAATTTTATCTGCATGCCCACCGTAGCCGGCCGTCAGGTCTAAATACGTTTCACCTGCACTCGGCCTTAGCTCCGCTAAGACTTCTGATAATAATACTGGAATATGAATTTGATTCATTCCTTCATTATACCTTGCTCGAACCCGAACATCTAGAAATTTCAGGTTTTTGTGTTTTTTGTTGTTTATTTTGTTCCTTAACACATTTAAGATTCCACGATGTGCTGGCGTATAGCCGACATGGATCGCGGTGTTGAGAGACTTAATTTGTGTGAGGTGGAGTTATATTGTTTGGGAGGTGTGTATTTTAGAGAATGTGCCTGCGGTTTCTGTTTCGCGTATCCTAAACGCGCCCAAAACTCCTAGATGACCGGATTCGAACAGCTCTTAATGTGCTCACAAAAATACTATTTGCTGAGTCTTACAATTACGCGGTTTTGCTGCGACTGGTCCACAATTTCAATTTTTCTTTTCATAGTTTTTTTATTACCAATCGTATTTATATTTTTGTTTTAGTGGTTTTTGTTTTTGCTTTCCACTTGTCCTTAGTTTATACAAAAAAATCATATTATGCAAGTGCTTTTTGGAACATTTTTTTAATAATTTTGCCCGATCTTGCATTTTAACAGATATAAAACCGAACAAAATTTTTATCATTTGCCATTTTCTGCGTTTTACAAAATCCAAAAATATTTCATAATAACCGAACGCCCTACTCTTGCAAAAATGCGCGAATTATTCTCTAATAAACAGCCCACATATTGACTTTTTCTCAAAAGTATGGTATAATAGAAATATCGCACCTTTTACACGCTCCTTGCAGCCAGGTCTTTGCCACTTGAACCGTCGAGTGCCGAAGACTTGGCTGCACACCCTTCCCGACAGCCATGAATATTTTTATCTAGCTCGGGACTAGGAAAGGAGTCTATCATGACCGAACGAGAACTGCAAATAATCGAAAACCACAAAAAAGCGCTCAATGCGCATACGGCCGCACTGAAGAGCCTCGAGAACACAATCGAGACCTTCACTGAACTGAAGAACGGCGGCCACATGTCGCTCGAAAGCGCTATCAGAGCGCTCGCCGCAATCGCGGAAAGAAACTATGAGGCCGCAAAAATCGCCGACAAAGCCTCCCAGCGAAGCGAGGATGCAGCCAACACCATGAGCCGAGCCGCAGGTCGCCTATAATCAGTCAAAACCGCCCCTTTCGAGAGGCGGTTTTTCATTAACATTTACTTGCGGGCGCGTTTGCGCTTGATCGGATCCAACTCGCGCTTGCGCAAGCGCAAAGATTTTGGCGTCACTTCAAGCAGCTCGTCATCCATCAAGAAATCCAAGCATTGCTCCAACGATAGCTGCGTATACGGCGTCAGCTGAATCGCACCGTCAGAGGCGTGCGTACGCATATTCGTCAGCTGCTTTTCGCGACAAACGTTGATATCAAGCTCATCCTTCTTCGACAAGCCAACAATCATACCTTGGTAAACGTCAACCTGCGGCGGGATATACAACACTCCACGCGCCTGCGCCGCATCGAGCGCATAAGCCGTGCTTTGGCCAGCCTCAGATGCCACCAAGGCGCCGTTGCGCTCTTGACGATAATGCGTCGTTACCGGCTGATAGCCCTTCGGCAAAGTGTTCATAATCGCCGTGCCCTTCGTGCCGGTCAGCAAATTATTGCGCAAACCAATCAAAGCCGCCGTCGTAATCGTGTAACGGAAACGCGTCGCACCAGTCGTCGTCAATTCTTGCGAAATCAACTCCGCTTTGCGCACGCCAAGTTCCTGCGACACCGCGCCGACAAACTCAGACGAAACCTCAACCGTCAACTCCTCGACCGGCTCCATCTCTACGCCGTCAATCACTTTGTAAACCACCTCTGGGCGACCAACTTCCAGCTCGTAGCCCTCGCGGCGCATCGTCTCAATCAAAACCGACAAATGCAACTCGCCACGGCCAGAAACCTTGTAGCCAAGACCCTGCGGTTCAAGACGCAAAGCAATATTCGTCTCCAGCTCCTTGTTTAGACGGTCGCCAATCTGGCGCGAAGTCGTAAACTCGCCCTCACGACCCTTGAGCGGCGAAGTATTCGGCCCGATATAAATCGAGAGCGTCGGCGCCTCCAACTCAATCGTCGGCAAAGCCTCTGGATTGTCGCCAGTCGCAACGGTATCACCAATACTCGCCTCTGAAAGGCCAGCCAAAGCCACGATATCGCCCGCAATCGCCTCTTGCGCCTCCTCGCGGCTTAAACCACGATAAGTGAACAAGCGATCAATCTTGCCGCGCACGATCGAACCGTTAGTTTTCATAATTGACACGTTCTCGTTGCGCTTCAGCTTACCACGAAAAATCTTACCAATCGCATACTTGCCAAGGTAACTATCAGCAGCAAGAGCGGCCACCAACAGCTGCGCGCCGCGCGAATTATCGACATCCACCTGCGGCTCCGGAACTTCGTTGATGATTGCCTCAAAAATCACATGCAAATCCGCGTCGAGTTCTGGCGTCTTACCAGCCTTGCCATCGCGCGCAATCGCATAATAAACTGGATATTTCAGCTGCTCTTCATTCGTCGCCAACTCGAGAAACAAATCCGCGATTTCATCTTCGACCTCGCCGAGGCGCGCCGCCGGCTTGTCAATCTTGTTCACGACCACAATCGGCTTCAAATTCATCTCTAGCGCCTTCTGCAACACAAACTTTGTCTGTGGCATCGGGCCTTCCTGTGCGTCGACAATCAGCAAGACGCCATCCGCCATGTTTAGCGTGCGCTCTACCTCGCCAGAAAAGTCCGCGTGGCCTGGAGTATCAATAATGTTAATCTTGTAACCATCATAAAAAACCGCCGTCTGCTTCGCCGTAATCGTGATGCCGCGCTCGTGCTCCTGATCGCCGGAATCCATAATTAGCGTCTGGCCCATCTCGGCCTGGTTTTCGCGGAAAGTATTGCTCTGCTTTAGCAAAGCATCGACCAGTGTCGTTTTTCCGTGGTCGACGTGCGCGATAATCGCCACGTTGCGAATCTTGCTCTTGTCTTGCATATTTTGCCCTTCTTTGAATAAATTAGACGAGCCTCCATGGCGCCGCACAGCGCGGCTAGCTCGTCCCTCTAATATCTAAAAACTACCCAAATTATACCAGATTATGCTTATGAATGAAAGCACAAGCATAATCAAACATCCCTTTTTGCTTTTTGCGAAAAATATGCTATAATATAACCGCCTAAGCATCAACTTAGAGTACTTTACTGGAGGCGATTTTATGGCCAATCGTAACAATGTCTTAGCACGCTGGCTCGTGCTTCGTGACATCTATGGCGCCCTTGTCAAAATCATCAACGCAGTGGAAGATATTCCCACCAGCGAAAGCCCGTGCACCCCGCTGTATATCTCGGTGCCTAGCGACGGAATCGACGAAACGCTCTGCGCCCTGCTGGCCGACTGCGCCAAGCTAAGGCCCGACATCAAAGCTCAAACCGACGAGATCGCGACCGGCCTCAAGCAGTTATTCGCATGCCACGAACAACTGCGCAACCAAGAATTCGGCGACATCTGCATCGACCACTTCGTCAAAGAGCTTAAATGTTTCCTTTTCACGGATCTTTTCAGCAAAAGCGCAGAGGCCAAAATCTTTCATCCTGACGCAAGAGTCGACTGGTTCGACCTGTTCAGTTTCCCCTTCGAACACCTCTGCGAAACGCTCGTAAAGCACCTGTTCTTCACGAGCCCGATATGCGACGAACTCGAAATCAATGACATTTTCGCGATACTGCAGGCAGCCAGCGCAAGCGACTTATGCGACCAAACAAACTGAACCGCCACAAAATCGGCGCGCCCATCACGGACGCGCCTTTTTCGGGAACAATTTTCAATTGCCATAATCAAGAAAAACGATTCCCTACTTGCGCACAAAAAGCCGCCTAGAAACCCAGGCGGCATTTTGATTATTCAGAGGAGTCCAGCCAGCTCGAGAGCTTTTCTCCAGGAGCCAAAACGTTTCTGCAGGAGCGCGATCGAAGGTTCGCCTTTTACGCGGTTAGCAAGATAGATCGACTCGCTAAGCTTACCGCCCGCTCTTTCGGCGACAGTCTTGAGCTTTTCGAGCATTTCTTCATTAGTGTAGATGGCATGGTTTACCGGCGGCAAACCTGCCGCTTTGACAGCATTCTCCCACGAACCAAAACGAGACGAGATAGACGCACTCCAGTGCGGCGCATTTTCCGGTCTGTTCGCTACGTACTCAATTACATTTGGCGTATGGCCGAGCGTTTCTGCAATGTCCTGCAAGACGGCGATTATTTCGTCGTCCGTGAAGCGAGCAAAGTTTTTAAGACGTTCGTGGCCGGCTTCCTTCATGGCCGCCTTCCAGTCGCCTAAGTGCGATTTGATCGTGCCAGTACAAGGCATATCCGGGCTGCGGAGCTCATTGTATTCTTTTTGAGTAAACGCTCGACCAAGAATCTGCTCAACGCAAACGATTGCGTCGATGACTTCTTCCTTGGTGAAAGTTCGCTCTTCGTACTTGAGTCTTGCGCGCTCAAGCGCCTTAGGCCAGCTACCGAAGCGGCGGGCATAAGTAACAGAGCTTGCCATGCCGGGCTCGCGGTGCGCGTCATAGCTGTTCTGATCGGGAGTATAGCCGAGTAGTCTAGCGACCTTGGTCAGATCCAGAATAAGCTCAACGTCTGTGCGATGAGCGAGCTTTCTGGAACGGGCCGGATTGTAGCCGGCAGCCTCAACAGCTTCCAGCCAACCTCCAAAATGGCGGCGTATCGTGTCCGCATCAGGCATATCCTCAGTGCAGTGCTTACGATACTCGGACATTACCGGTCTGTGACCGATAATTTTTGCAACCTTATCGATTGCAGAGCACATCTCTTCTTTGGTAGCGACTACTCGTTTCATGGTGGATTCCTCCTAAAAACTTAAAGACCTCGTACTCTTTGCGGAAGTACGCCCAACATATATATTATATCATAAGCAGAACGATTAGTCAATGGAGGCACCTCTATCATAATAGGCTATGCTTTTATTATTCTGACCGATTCCCTATTATTACATAATGAAGATTGGAAAAGTTATCAGAGAACAAGGAGCGCTGGTCTATCCGCACGAAGAGCGCGTAGCTTATCGGCTAGCCGCTACCGGTCATAATGTAACTTTTCTCGCCGTCGGAATAGATAAAAGTCCAGATATTCTTTTTAGGGGTAAGAAGTGGGAGATAAAATCTCCGACCGGTTCGAAACGCAGAACTCTTGAGAACAATCTCAGAGCCGCGCTCAAGCAGTCGAATAATATTATTATAGATTTGACGCGCATCCATATTGATGAGGCTACTTGCTTAAGATTCCTGAGCGATAGAAAGGCAAGGCTTGGCAAGAAGGTATCGATTATCATAATTAAGAAAGATGGCGATTTGGTAGATTCTTTCTAGTTTGACACAATGATACGCGTTTGATATTATCTAAGCAAAGCAAGGTACAGCACTGCTGCATAGCGGAGCCAAGGCCTTGCTTTTCTTGTTAAGTAATTGCGTACCGCGCTTAGATTTTACGCGGTAATCAACAGAAATAATAACATCGAGATTATAAAACAAGCGGAAGCACGATACTCCCGCTTGTCCGTCATATTGGCCCCAAGAGCCGAATTTAGTCGCTAGTTTCCCAGACGCATTTGATGGTTTTTGTGACCGTTATGTCGTCTGGGCGGAAATTTTCGTCGATTTTTCGAACTTCGTCCATGAAGCTGGTCTCTTCGTCAGTGTCGCTTCTTATTGCAGTTTTTGCCATAATATCGCCGCGATATCCGCCCCTGTTATCCGGGAAGTCAATATCTACGCGCATGCAGTCACGAAGATGCTTGCCAGCGGCATTGGCTAGAGCCTCGGCTTTTAGTTTAGCGTTATTATAGGCATCAGCGATAAGCTCGCGATTGCAAGCATCAATGTCCTTAAGGCCAAAACGAATGTTGAGATTCGGCGTCACCTCGAGGCGCGAGCAAGCAACCAAGACCTTCGCTAGGCGTTCGTGATCGTAATCAAAAATCAGGCTCATGTATTGACTAAACTCGTAGCCATCGCTGATGTTTTCGTTTGTGCGATAGTTGCGATGAATTACCTCATGAATACTGTAGGCACGAGTCTTAATCTCTTCTCTCGAAAAGTCCGCAGTTGACATTATCGTATTAATACAATCAGATACTTTATTTACGCCGTTCCTTAGCGCCTCTTCTTCGCTTTTTGCCTTATATTCAATGCGAATCAAGATTGAAATTTGATCAGGCGCATAGTTTCGCGTTGCCGTGCCGTCCATAAAGATTTGCATAAATCCACTCCTTGCTTATGCTTAGATTATAGCGGAAATTGATGCAAAGTTCGATAGCCATATTGTTTTTGGCTTGTCGCAAACTACCGAACGGTAGTATAGTTTTATTAGGAATTATTTTATGACCAAGAAAGAAGAAATCTTATTATCCACGCTCGATTTAGCTTCGAAGTATGGACTAAAGAGCCTGTCGATGTCTCAGATTGCAGAGAGCGTCGGCATTAGGAAGCCCTCTTTGTATAACCACTTCCGCTCCAAAGAGGAGCTTATTCAGGAGATGTACGAATATATTCGTAGCAAATCGAAACAAGGCGTGCCAGATATACCGCTAGAAAATATCGATGCCCTAAGTGCTTATGATATCTTGCTTGGCGCCGTCACGAACTACAAGAAGTTGGTCACGAGCGAAGACATGCTAAAGTTTTACAGTGTTATTTATTCGGAAAGAACAACCAATGCAGCTGCGGCGCAAATCTTGGTCGAGGAAACAAATAGAATAATAACTGCGACCAAAGGGCTGTTTGGCATTCTAAATGCAAAAGACATATTACGTGTTGAGGATATAGAGACGGCGGCTACAGCTTTTTCTTTGACGGTGCATTCGCTTATTGACTTCGAGTTGGACTGCCAAAAATCTAATCAAGATTTTGATAAGGATAATCTAAGCAGATATATTAAATGGTTCTGCGATCAGTATGGAAAGGAGGATTATGAAGAACAAAAAGCTAATTAATTATTTGGACCTATCTGGCGTGGCGAGTATCGTGTTTTATTTGCTCCACGATATTGTTGGCGCAATGAACTATCCGGGATACAACTGGACAAGCCAGGCCGTGAGCGACCTAACCGCTACCGACGCGCCATCGTTCGTAATTGCGAGCGGATTTGTTACGGTTTACAAGATTTTGAGCTGCTTATGCTGTGCTCTGCTCTGCGTACTGATTGGAGGCGAGAAAAAGAAATCACTCAGGCTCGGAGTTTATTTGTTCGCGATTATGAATTTTATTTCCGCGATAGGCTATGCGCTTTTCCCACTTTCGAGCGCGGGCTATGACGGAAGCCCACAGAGCTTCGTACATGTGTATGTTTTGACGGCTTTGGTAGTACTGCTGTCTATTGTCTCTTTGGTATTAATTGCAGTCGGAGCGCTTAAGAGTAGATATAGACTGCTTGGAGTATTGGCTATTTTTGCACTAGCCTTGATGTTTATCGGGGCGGTTGGCAGCGGAAGCGTGCCGAAAGAGGTTTTTGGCATCTTCGAAAGATTTAGCACTTACAGCGCCGTAGCGTTTACTGGGGTTTTGGGGGTGTTTGGGTTTAGAAAGAAGGTCGCCTGATATAGGGCGATTGTTTGCAGAAATAAAAAATGGACGCTCCGCGGTAGGTACATCCTGCACCGTGCGAGGCGTCGATTTATGATTATTTTAATATATTAGCAGAATTAAAGAAACTCCCCTTGCGGAGAGTTACTGCATCAACCTGCTTCGGGCTAACCTAGGCCGCGGGGGTAAACCAACCACTTACCAGTTGATGTCTTATCTATATACTATTGACTTTTCGCCAAATTGTCAATCCGTCAATTTATATGAATTACGTTTTTGCTTTTATCTGCAGATTGTTCGTAGTTAAATTATTAGCATGACTTTCATTTTTATCGACGAGTCTGGCGCTTTGGGACCCGCACAAAAGCCGAACGATTATTTCGTAATTGGCTTGGTTGTCGTGCGGAATTTGGATCTCGTCCATAAAATTAGCGTCATGGTTGACGAATATCGACATAAGACAGGCTATCCTTCGGATTTTGAATTCCATTTTCATCAGAACTCAGACAAGCAAAAGCGGGGTTTTCTCGAGTTTATTAGAAAGCTAGACCTTGAGCATCATTCCATCGTCTTCAAAAAGAACGAAGGGGTGGATTATGGCGACGTAGCTGCAAGCATCTGTGATTTTTGTGAAGATATTGACGATAAAGTAAAAATTATTATGGATTCAAATCCGCATCTAAGAAGCAAGCTCAGAAAAGAGATAAGCAAGAGGAAAATCGGCATAAAGACCAAAGAAATGCGTTCGAGCAGTAATAATATTATCCAAATCGCAGACTACGTTGCTGGGGTGACCCATAAGGAGTACAGCGGCAGAAAGACTGAGACAAATCGATACAAAGCTTAAAATATGCTCGCCCTCACCTGCTTTTGACTAATATTCGATTTTATTGTATAATATCAATATGAAAAAGAGCTCGGGATTGGGTTTTGTCAGATATCTAATTGGCTTTGCGATTATCGCTATGATTTTTGGCGCGGCAAACAACTCAAGCACCAAGCCTTTTCATAACCCTACATATCGGAATAAAAATTATTCCTACGCTACTCCCGTACATAAAGCTCAACCTGAAGTTACCTATACATGTAGCGACGGAACGAAATATGAATCCTATTCTGATTATCTAAGCTGCGAGAATTTATATAACTGGAAAGCCACTCGAGATAAGTCTTTAGCTGAATGCAATGCCGATAGCTCGAAGTTCAATTGCTGGTATGATGAGTACCCTGGCACTACGCTGCATTGGGAATACTACACATATACTGCCCCGAGTTATCAGGCGCCGTCATCTAGCGGGGTTCGTTATGGCGCAATCTGTAGAGATGGCACGCAAAGTAGCGCAACGGGTCGTGGCGCATGCTCACACCACGGCGGCGTATCCATGTGGCTAACGTATTAGACAGTGCTTTCTCATAATCAAAAAACGACTCTCTATATATTTGATTTTTCTATAAATTTAGTAATTTTTTCACACATATCAAGGGCGTTCGCAGTTATATCATCGATCGTTTTTATATTACCTATGACCTTTTGAGCAAACTCAATTTTATTTTTTATAGTTCCAGATTCGGCGGAGTAGGTTTTAGAACCTAGATTATAGTGAGTATCTATAAAACTTCCGATTTTTTCATTGTTATAGTATCCTTCTTCTTCGTCATATTCTACTGCGTAGGCCACATCCATCTCCCCAAATATAGCCTTCTCTAGGATGCCCTTTTTAATTGTATTCTCAATCTCCCTTACTGGCAGTTCATAGAAATTTTCTTCACCAACCATTTGTTTTAATTTTTCTTTTCGCTCTTTCTTTTTATTGTCGTCATTGTCACAAATAACAAATGATCTATTCGAAAATGACCCGACATGCATAGTTTCGTTTTCGTTACCATCAGAGAAATCCCAATGCGCAATATTGCCACCTCCAGTCTCTACAAATGCATAATGTATATCTTCGACATAGTCTTTTTGTTTTTCTTTAAAGTACAATTCGAGGTATTTAGATATATAAATCTTATCGCTTAAACCTTCGACAAATATAAGACAATTTGCCATCATAACAGAAGAGCTCTTTACGCCTAAAACATTCAGGATTTCAATATCCTTAGGCGTCGTTCGAATAACTCTAAACTCTTTATTTTTTCCAGCGATATTCTCTACCCTATATAGCGACACGTCATTACGCAGTGACAGCTCATCAAGCAAATGGTTCGAATGGGTTACTATAAAATATTGATGCCTTTTGAATCTTTCATCATTTAGTGCCTTTATAAATTTCGTCTGAAAACCAGGATGCAGATTCAATTCCGGCTCCTCTATGAAGAAAAATGCCTCCTTATTGCACATTTCAAAGATTTTATAAAACATAGAAATCAGTTGCTTAATTCCATCGCCCAAGTCATAGATTGGCCTCTCTTTCGTGTCCCCAATCTTCACAGACAAATATTCTTTATGCTTAGTATTCTTGTTCTTGGTAGGGATTAACGTAAATGGAGTCCCGTCGTAAAAGTTAGTAGAAATAAAATCTTCAAAATCTTTAACCCATTGACGTTCTTCCTCTGACCCCAGCAGCTTATCCCTAATCTCTTCGTACATATTCTCAGCCGTAAATATTCGACCCTTTTCAATCCCATACGCCATGCTTATTTTGTTCTTGTAGATTTCGTGAGCATTATCTGCGTATCTATCTAGCAGACCCCATTCTTTTCTGCTTAGGCGAGCATCATTAATACTTTCAATTGATGTTTTATCGAAAAATGAGTCAAACTTTTCAATGCCCCGTAATGTAGGAATATAAAAACAATTCTCTAGTTTGCTATCAGCGCCAAATGAAGAACGATTTTTCCTCAACGGCCCAATAATGTCGTACATGCCTGAACCTATCCTCGCAGTACTATCGTTATTGCACTTTCCGCATTCCGCATTCCACTTATTTATTTCGCTGCTTATATATTCGAATACTTCGTATCGCTTACCGCAACCACGCAGCTTGTCTAGTAATTTATAGTTCACATCGATTTTAGAAAGCCCAGAGTGCGAATTCGAGTACTCAATACTCCTCCTCAAGGCGCTTAGCGCATCTTCGAATTTTCGAGCATGAACAGCATCTACCATATCATCAATTGCGATTATATTTGTATTGAGCAGTCTTCTCATCAGCCTACTCTTGCCACTATTATTGGCGCCTATAAAAATATTAATCCTAGAAAGACCGTATAACGCATATAGCTCACTACCATCTTCATCTCTATACTCTGATGTCGAATTCATCAAAATTGCTCTAATCATAGCTCTTCTTCCGCTTTATTTACTCTAGTGCAATTATCTCATAATTAGCGAGCTCGCCAACCACAGCGTTAGGGTTCAGGACCATTGCAACAAAAAATGTTGGCCTAAAATCTTACCAACAAAAAGGAGCGTTCCCGATCCGCTCCTTTGGCTTTATGGGTTACTAGTTCAATAACGCAATCGAAATATTTAGATAAGCCGCGAAGGTCGTCCAGAGTAGGTATGGGATTAGGCAATAGAAGGCTGGTCTGGAGATTTTGCGGGCTTTGGCGAGGATTAAGATTTCGACAAGCCACATGACAAGCAGGACGACAAGCGCGAGCCAGAATTGACCGAGATTAAAGAAGATTGGCGTCCAGGCGAAGTTTAGGATGAGCTGTACTACATACAGAGCAAGGACAGATTTGGCAGCTATTTGCCCTGCTTTCTTGCTTGTTTTATATTGGCGATAGATAAGATAGCTGGCGAAGCCCATGAGAATATATAGGATGATCCAGGCGACTGGGAATAGCCAGGCTGGTGGCGCGAGTGGCGGTTGCTTGAAGCTATCGAATTGCCCCATTGCGTCGCGCGTGAGGAGTGAAACGAGAAAGCCACCACCAAGCGGGATCAAGATTGCGATGATGATTTGAAAGATCTTGGTGCCGATTTTGGCTTCGGGTGTTTTGGCGGAGATGCGGGTGATTTGCGAGGTTTTGGTTTTGCTTGATTTATTTTTTGGTTTGGTATTTTGAGATTTGTTTGTCATGTGATGCCCCTTATGCTTTGAGATTATTGTAGCGTAAAGTAGCTAATATAGTCTAGTTTATAGTTTTTACTAATGCTAACAAGTACGGGGCATGACGTAACTTCCCTTGCTGTCGGAATAGACAAGTCGCCAGATATTTGTTTTAAGGCAAGAAATGCATCGCGGCAAAAGCGACGAGCTAATGCATATCAATACAATTAGCGACATATAAGTTTTAACATTGCCGCAAACGGCACCAAGGGCCATGCAAATAAAGCTCAGATTCGTAATGATCGCAATGGCCGCCATGATTGCCAAGTTGGCGACATTAGCACAACAATACTCATAGCAGACGCTAATTCGTCTGACGAACAAATACCTACCTTCTTAGACCTTGTTTTCTAAATCCATCATTTCTTTAAAGCGGCCAAAAGATTCTTTGTCTTTAGATAACTCTATTATTTCCATTAGTACCACAGAGCGTTCGTCTATGAAAACGGCGAGAGTGACGCCGAGATAGCACAGAAGATGTTTTGATGATCCGTCAAGATAGTCGATCGGGGAGCAAGGAGCATTAGTTTATCCGCACGAAGAGCGCATAACCGATTTAATGTGATAAAGTAAAATTGTTATGGAGATGACATTTTCTTTATCTAGTAGAAAAACACGAGATAGCGACGAGCTGAACAAAACCAAAACGCTCCAAAAGATAAAAGCATTCTATGCCAAATAATTAGAAGAATTGTCTAGTAGCTATGCTAAGGACCAAAACGAATACGAAAGGCAGTTCAATGCTGGAATATTAACCGCAACTTTAGCCTTTCTAGGTCTATTCTTTGGCCTTACGCCAAGCTATAAATCTTCCAATTTTAGTATCGCAGAAATAATCTTAATAATCGCCACGCTGTCCAGCTTTGTTTTGTCTCTACTATTTTGATTAATCGATTACCTCCTTATATCTCATTTCTACTCAAAGAAACACAAGCATTGCTTCAAAACATACAATCAAATCGAATCCGCCGAGACACCAGAAACCGTCAACACGATAGTCACCCTTTCACTCATGCCAATGAACGATTATAAAAATTGTACATCACCAAAATGGGCAAAAGTAACGCAAATAGTCCTATTCATTGTCGGAATTGTACTATGCTCAATTTTCGGGATTGTATTCCTACTATCCCAATAGCCTAAAAATTTATTTCGAGCGCAATACTCCGTATATTTTTAGAACTTCTTGAGAATATTTATTCGACCCCGGATTATGTTCATTTGCAATCACCGTGACAGCTTTATCCGGCATTATCCCCTTCTTAAGCTTTTGTTTGATTCTTTTTAGCAGTTTCTTTATGCCTTCTTTGTCGCTTCGAACTCCTTTAGTTTGAGTTATGTCCGTCGTTTCAGCGCCTACTACTTTTTCTATACTTCGAATTACGTACGGTCTATTATAGTCTTCATATATTATTATCGAGAGCGCTATATTGATCTCATCTTCGCTATAGCCATCAAATAGTCCTTGATATTTTTTAAGTATTTTCTTTTTACGAAATAATACATATCGTTCTAACCGATTCTGATAGCTGTCATTAGTCTCAGAAATATTCTTAATAATGCCATATACGAACGCTAAGAACGCTAACATTATTTCTAAGCCAATATCTTTTTTGTCTGGAATGAAAGCCTGAATTCCATTAGGTATGACCTCTATACACAGATAAATCGAGGCTAGTATGGATAATACGAATGTAGTTATATATAATTTCAAATTTACTAATAGTACGCGAAATGAAAGAATTAAAAGAACGGCCATTTGAAATAGAGCTACTATTACCGCTATTGCCCACAGCCATTCATTAATTCCTGTAGCTTCAGATAAGCCAAAAATAAATGACAGTATTAGTATAAAGATAGGAGTATAGATAATTCTATATATCAAATTGAATCCAACACTATTGTCTATATCAATTGATCCGATTGCCTGGTAGTCGTCTTTATATTTCTTCAGTATAGCTCCCGCTTTTAGTGAAAACCAAAACACTAAAAAGCCCGACAATACTAAGATTGCTCCAATTATTACCGTCTCAACAATGCTACTCTCTATCATTACTTTCTATTGTATCTTTTCGGAAATATTCGTTGGTTCTAATGATCCTTATTAATATAATATTACATAATCTCCAAGCAATCTGCGCATATGAGCAAAGCTACGCTCAAATATCCACAAGCTAGCAACAACAAGCGCAAATACCACGGGTGGCAAAATGTCCGAATAATTATGAAAGCCATTTATTCAAAGCATTCAGCCAAAACACGTAGACCAGATAAATCCCAAAACTATATTTTGCAGCTCAATCTAACTTCTAGCTTTCCCTTTAAATACAAAGCACCTTATTCGTCTTCTTTGAGCTGGATAGATAGATATTTCATCATAAAAATGATACAAAATCTAATGCCTACTTTTTCGGAAAAAATATCTTTTAAATAAACCTTGTCATCGTCTTTAAGACTAGACGGAAAACGAATTTCAAAGTATTCGAATTTTTTATTATTGTTGTCAAAAATCCTAAATTTTGGGTTTCTATTATAATCGTCTAGCTTCTCGCGATCGCCTAAAAACCTTAGAATTGATTTATTTTTGATTTTATCGCTCCAAGGAGCCAAGTTTTTTGTTACATATGCTTCATTCCAGCTATCAAAAACCGGATAATGCGCCAGAACGTTCCTAATAAAATTAAACAGATTCAACGCAATAAACTTCTCGGATTTTGGTCTTATTTTATCTAAACCATCTAGTACATACCTGATTGGCGGATAGAGCTGAGCTTCGTTATAAATAGCAAACATTTTCGACAACTTCATAAATCTAATGCCGGCATCTAGTTTTAGAAACTCCTTAGATCTTATCTCTTCATACAAATGAAAAAATTTATCATACAAAAGCCCGAGCATTTCAAGCTCTTTCTTGTTTGGGTGAATAATCTTTTCTTCTTTCGTATGCATATTATAAGACCCCATTATTCTTAGCCTACATATGCTTAATTACCCGTAAGCAGCTTGCCATTGCGCAATGAAGTCTTCTTTTGATTCGATTATTCCCGAACGAAATTCTTCTACTAGGCTTTTACAAAACTCAAAATCATCCTTTTCGTCACAGCTCTTCAGGTAGTCATCGCAAGCTACAAATGGAATTTTATATTCCATTTTCTTTTCTTTATCTCTAGATGAATTTCTATAAATTAAATGATTACTGTCAACAAAAAGCGGAATAAAAATTGCTCCAAGTTTCGTCATAATCAATCTATAGCCATTTGGCCCAAATTCAAATTGATAATAGCTCCATTCATGTTGCTCTATGAAGGTTTTATTTACCATATAGCCTTCAATCTGAACTTTTTCTATCCTCTCAATCTCCCCTCTATCATTAATAGGATGATAACGGAATCTTTCTCTTAATCTAGTATCCGCCTCAAGCTCACCTAAAGTCTTTTCGGACAAACAGCTAAACGAATCGAATAGATAACGAGAAGCTGCAATCGACTTCTTGCGAGATTCATAGCAGTTATTAAAGAAGCTAGTCCTAATGCTATTTAAACGAAAAAGCTTAAAGGAAAAAGAAATGTTCTTCTTTTTCTCCTCATCTTCATCTAGCCTCGTATCCTTATTGATCAATCCGCCGTGCGCCAGTCGATCATCATCCGCTATCTTATCTAGCGATTTTTTCATAGTACAAAAAGATTTCCCTATCATCAATTTCTTCACTAGACACCTCTAGCGCACCAACGCCCGACCTCGCCTTCCTCCAGGGATCCTCAGCATGCGTAACGGCCTCCAATTCGTCGGCCTCAAAGCCGCCATATTTTTCCCAAATCTTATCCAATAGTTTTCTAGTATCTTCATCAATACTCTTAATCTCTTTGGTATACTTCGGAATATTATTCCATTTATAATCCTTGTATCTGTCATAAATTGAGCGAAATACCGGCCCATGAACCCAAGCTTGAGGCTTCTCGTTAAATAATGGATTCAAATTATCTATATCTTCTGAATTGATATACAAAAACCATGCATATGCAAAATACAAGATTTTTTGAAGCTTCTTTGGGGTCATCGATTCCTTAGATAAGAAATAATTCGCTACATCAAAAATAAATTCTTTGTCTGTATTTTTCGAATTACCCATTTTGCCTCTCCTTGTTATTATTATTTTAATATTGCTTATGCCTTTTAATCAACTAGTCTTTTTTCTTTTACATTAAAAACATGTTAGTCGAATGAGATATATTCTATCTTTATATCTACCCCTACAGCAAGCATAGACATGTTAGACTCTGCTCAAATAAAACTCACACAATACTCCAGTTTCTTCCGGACGGTCTAAGGTTCCATTCTGTCATTTATTGATTCGAGACCATAGCGACCCCAGCAAGCGTAATAATATTCAGCCACAGGGTATTAATGTAGTAACTAACAGCGTACCGGCCACTACGACTAGCAAGCCAAGAATCAGTTTCGGACTAATATTAATTCCAGCACTAGTTCCTACCTAAGTATCTTTTTAAATACTGGCAACCTATACAAAATCAAGCAGCTCAAAATCAAAGCAATCAGCGCATAGGCAAATATTGTAACTTCGCCAATGATAATAGGCATTGAGCTTGGATATATTCCGAGGCCTTTGTTTAGGATGTTTAGCCAGAATGCATGAATGAGGTAGATGCCAAAGCTATATTTGACAATAAAGCTTACGATTTTGACTGAAGACTATCTATGTAGTAGCTTTTTTGGAATTTTTAGTGCTTTTTGGCTTACTTTACGCACGATTCCCTTCTCGTAGCTATTAGCACATAGGAAGTATGCAGTTGCGCCATAGAGGACCGTATAGGTTCCGGCGTAAGTAAATAGCGCGAGTTTGCCGCTAAAGTTAGCGAAATGCATGAATGCGATTGTGACTCCGAGTGGTAATACGAAGCGGATTGTCATGCCCAGAATATTCTTCCAAAAACGGGCGATGTCGAGCTTGATGACGCGTGCATAATAAATATTCATAATAATAACATTGCAAATTAGCAACGAAGCGGCCGTGCCGATAGCGGCGCCGGTTGGGCCTTTCCATTGCGCTAAGAATACGCTAGCGATAATATTAGCAACTGACATAATGCACATCATGATTGTGCGGAAGCGGAATTTATTCATTGCCTGCATGATGCTTAGGCCGAGATTCTGAATTAAAGGAATACAGAGCGGTAGAATCAACAGAAGCGCCACATAATATGATTCGTCAAATTCCGAGCCAACCCACAGACGAATGAACTCTTTGCCAACTAGCACTAAACCACTAGCCATCAAGAACACGATGTAATATTGAATGCGCCCAACCTTTATGAACTCATCTGAGATCTGGGCGGATGATGCTTTTTGAGCAACCATCTTTGACATCTTTGGCAGCAGAACGCCGCTCACTGCGGTAGAAAGATTAATGAACAACGTATTTAATGTCGAAGCTGTCGAGTATACAGAAACTGCTACTGTTCCACAAAACATACCAAGAATGAATTGGTCTGCGCTCCAGTTCACTTTGTCTGCGATTACGCCTAGGAAGATAAAGAATGAATAGGAAAATATCTCCCAGAATAGCTTTTTATCGAAGCCCATGAATTTAATCTTGACCTTAAGTTTTTTCTTGCAGAAGATATAGTTCGACATTAGAACTGCAACGTTTACTGCTGTAATTACAACACAGAGCGCGATAGACTTGAATCCAAGGAATAGGAGCGGGATCATCAAAAGTGGCTTTGCGAGCGTATTGATGGTTGCGAGCAGTTTTTGGAATACAAACTTCTCATGCGAAGTAATAATGGAACTATAGATACTAAAGCCAAACGTAGCAAAAAGATTAAATGAAAGAATCATGAGCATGATTTTCATCTTGCCTAATTCGTCGGCTGTCAGTTTTTCGGCAAATATGTTATTGGTGTTTAGCGCAATAATTAGTCCTGTAATGCCAGCGACAATGCCTATGGCGATATAGATCAAATGGAACATTCCATGTAGTTTTTGCTCTTTCTTGATGTCGCCCGATGCGCGATATTTAGTAGAATGCACGATGATTGCGTTACCAAAGCCGAGGTCTAAAACTGTAAGATAGCCGATAATTGAGGAGACTAGTGAGAAGAGGCCGTATTCGCCCTGCCCCAATTTACGAATCAAAAATGGAGTATACAATAACTGGATTAGTGTATTTGCAATGATTGTTACGTAGGACAGGATTGCGCCTATTTTGCGTTGGTTACTTTTCATCTTTTATATCCAGTGCTATCTTGAGGAAGTTTAGGGATTTTTCTTGTTCTTTCTTTAAAATTTTCTTTACGTCCGTATAGTCGACTTCTAGGTTTTCTTTCGTAATTTCTTTACCATCGAATTCGCGGTTTTTTAGCTTAAACTTGGCGATTAGGGTCTCAAGTCTAGAATTCATTTTTTCATGATTCCCTTCGCGCTCAAAAACAACAAAAGGTTTCTCGTTTATTATTGCAAATACCGACGAATGGAAAGAATCAGTGCATACTAACTGAGCATGAGCTTCCAGCCATAAGAATTCACTTGGACCACAAGAGTAATATTTTGATTTTTTGTCAAAGATATCAATTATTTCGCAGTTTAGTTTATTTGCAGTTTTCTCGATGGCTTTTTGTTTTTCGTCCGAAATACCACCCAAAAAGTATTTAAGAACAAAACGCCCATCGTCTGTTAATCCTTTTGGCCTCTTTGCTAACTTAAGCCATTCCCCTTCGCTTAGTAACATTGTAGGATCTACGAGTACCTGAACATCTTTTCTTCCGGTAAGCTCCTCTACAATTTCTTTACCTCTATCTTCCCGCACGGAAATAGCCCTAAACTCAGAAAGCTGATTCGCTGTCTTTTCTTTGTATTCATTCGGAATATCCGCCACACCAAAACTAGCCGAAAAAGCAATTCTCTGTCCGGGCTTTGCAAATGATAGTAAGTCAATCGAATTGAGCCAACCATAATGCGGATTCCAAACCTGATCCGAACCTACCAAAAAATAATCATAGTCTTCCGCCAATCTGCTATTATCTTTAGATGCGTCATAACAATGCTTTGTAATTTTAATATTTTTATTAAATAAAACAAAATTTTTGGTTCGGCTAAAATACTTAATGTCTCTCAGAAAATTTTTAATTCTTCGAGAAATCGTTTCTTTGCGACAAATCCTATTTGAATTTTTTATAGTCTCTACACTAAAGTCTGGTTTTATTTTAGTTAGCGTGTTTTGAACTGCAAAATTCTGCAAGCGGTTACCTAAGTTTCGATTATCATTTATGGTTATAATTCCAATTTTCACAGCATTGCCCTTCCGCGCACTTTTGTTTTTAAGGCCTTTAGTTTTATTATTATATCAAATAGTACTTTTTGGTTCTTTATTATTAAATTTCTTATTATCTCGTTCGTAATATTGTCATTAAATTTTGCCTCTTTCGCCAATTCTTTTATCGCTTTAATGTCAATACTCTTTCTATTTGCTAAATATTTACGCGTAGCAAGATTAATTATTATCTGAAGATGTTTATTGTTTATCGTGTTCATATCCCCGCAAGAGAACCTTTTCGTCATTTCTCTATTTGCAGCCAAAACGCCGTCTATTATTTTGTCAGCCTTCTTACCGTTATGAGAGCAACTGTTACTGTTCTGATAGTAAATATATAACGGCTCGTTTAAATAATAGAATTTGGCTTTAGACCTAAATAAATCCGCGTAAAAAACAACGTCCTCCATCATATATAATTCTGGATTAAAACGAATGTTATTTTTTATTAAATAATCTTTCCTTATTAAAAGAGTCATTACTAGGCATTTCATATATGCCTTCTCGCCGAAGAACATGTCAATAGCGGTCCGAGTATTTTTATTATCAAATACTTTTTTCTTGTCGGACATGTTTCCTATGTCGATATTTTTTATGCAATTTGCATATTTCTCTTTATAGCTAAACCTCACGACATCAACAGCATTATCTAACGCACATTTTACTGCCTTTTCTACCGCGTCTTTTTCGAATTCGTCATCCGCATCAGCGAACATTATATAATCCCCCGATGCTACGGAAATACCAAAATTTCGCGCAGCACTTACTCCGCTATTTTCTTGCCGATAAATCTTTATTTCTTTCGAATATTTTTTTGAAAGCAATTCAAAAGTCTTATCCGTCGAGCCATCATCGACGACTATTACTTCAATACTCTTGTAGCTTTGACGCAAGATACTATCAATGCACCTTTCAATATAACGCATCGAATTATATGTTGGAATTATAATAGATACTTTACTTTTCATTTTTTTGGACCTCCCTTATTGATAGTTGCGAAATCATTATTGAATTAAGCGCATAGTAAACAAACTGTGTCTCATAGTCATATCGAGGGAGCCCCGTAAATGAGTATGTCAAGAAAAATATATTATAAACTAGAACAATACGCGCAAAACAGCTGCCGTTTCTTACTTCTTTAACACTGTAGATAAGAAAAATTATATTAGGAATTACTACAAGCAATTCACCTATTATGCCTACTTCGTAATAAAGCTGAAAATAATCATTATGTAATCCAGGGAGACGGTAATTTGTTGACGACGCATATCTGCCCCAACCAATCGGAATACAATGATTCTCCTCATAAAGTTCCTTCGCATCTAGATACAGGTCGTCTCTACCAGTCGTTATGTCGCCAGAGTCAGCCGATTCCTCGGCTCGTTCAATGGTGTGTCTAACCTGCGGGACTTTCATCGAAAGCAAGAATAGGCATCCGATAATCACTAGAGATGCTGTCAAAAACTTAATTATAGTAGAGAAGCTGACTCTTTTTATAATAAAAAACGATATTATCGCGCTTATGATCAGGAATAATAAGTGCCCCCTTTTGCCTATTGCTAATAGAGTTGCCAAAAAGAATAGTAATAATATATATTTCTTTTTGTCTTTGTAAGCTAAAAACGTAAATATTATCGATACGACAACATAAAATGCGTTTCTAGTATAATGATCTGTTAGCCCATATAAATTTCCATTCGTTAAATTATGCATCATTTTTTCAACGATCTTTAACGGAAAAAGATTTTTTACAACATAATAATATTTATCTGCAGAGATGACCGATAGCCAAGAAAATAGACTTGTAATTACGCCGAACGCTATAAACAGCGTCAAGAAAAACCTTTTTTCTTTTGGTTCTAATCGCACGAGACTTAAAGTTATTGTATATATAAAAACTAGCACATAATTAGCGACTTTCATCCACATCCCATCCGCTATTAGTGCATTATTCCACAAAAATGGCATAAATATCACCATCATAAGGATGGGGAATGGATTTCTTTTCTGAAGTCTTTCTTTCTTTGAGGGCGATATGTTTCTCGCGTAAAACGCTAATAGTAAAATTATTAATGATATCGTTTTTATAATAATCACAAAAATGCCACTCAAAACAAAACTAATCGTCGGCCCTAAAACTATACTTACGACATATAATGCGATAGATATTCTTATTAAGGACGGTGCTATTTCTTTATGCTTATTCATATATGCCACTATCTGACCTCTTGGTCCAATTTTTTTTCATATTACGCGTACTGCCGTTTCTTTTTGTATGCAGTGCGCATTCGTAAGCCTCGCAAAAATTCCTAACTGAATATTTTTCTAAAATATCACCATAATAACCAGCAGCTACTCGTCCTTCGCTCGAGATTTTTCGCATAGAGCCGATTAGGTCTTCGACAATATTATCTTTTGAAACATACAGAACCTTGTCGCCGCATATTTCCCTAAACGCTCCGTGTTTCGAGCATATGATTCTAACGCCGCCTTGCATCGCTTCTAATACTACGAGGCCAAAAGCTTCATTGCATTTCGACGGAATAATTTGCGCGTCAGTGATTTTATAGTAGTTTGCGATTTCAGCTATATTTTTATAGCCTACGGCATCAATGCTCGGATTACTTGCAAACTTCACACGCATTTGTTTGGCAAATTTTTCATTTTTATTTCCTTTTCCAAAATCGCCAATGATTATAAGTTTGGCGTTTTTGTTCTCTTTATTGTAAATATCGAAAGCGTCCGCAAGCTCACGAACTCCTTTTACTTCGAGTAATCTACCCACGTAAAGAAATATCGTGTTTTTGTCTGGATTATATTTTTTCTTTAACTTTATGACTTCTTTCGAGTCCGCCGTCGGTAATGACTTAACAGTATTTGATACCACTACCGTCTTGACGTCTTTTAAGGCTTTAATCCTTTGCTCAATAAACTTACTTACGCACCACACCTCATCGCAATTATCCAGAATTTCTTTACTATTATGTCTATCGGCATTAACGTAATCATTATGGAGATGAAGCACGATGCGTGTCTTGGTATTAGTTTTCTTACGAAACAGCGGAATCGAGCCTTCTTCGTTCTCAAAAATTATGACATCATACGAGTTCTCTTCGCCGCGTTTTTTAATATCTTTAATAACTTGGCGGATATAGTATTCATTATTGCTATTTTTTACAATTCGGCGTTTTAGTGCATAATATGCACGAAAAATTCTACTCTTATACGAAAAAAGATCGACGTTTCTAAAAGTCACATTATTAAGCTTTTTCGCATCAAAATTATCCTTGGCGACTTTTGGAGAATATACAGTAAACTTATCGCCTTTTAACTCATTGTATTCAAGATAGATACGCTCGAGTTTTTCGATAGCCCCGCGATTACCTTTATTATAGATAGGAAGATATTTTGAATGAACCAATAAGATTTTCATCTCAACTCCTTTTCACTCTTGCTCTTTTCAAATTTCTTAATCATTAAAAATGCATCATTACCCCTACCGTTATCGTTTACCGTAATGATGTTTAGTTTCTCGCATCCTTGCATTAAGGCAATTAAAAAACAGTGCTCAAGCAGATTGACGAGAGTAATACAGACCGAAATAATGATATCTACCATAATTGCTGTCATTTCTCAAAACTTGATTTAAAATTATATCTTTTTTCGAACCTAGAAATTATTTGAGCCACGACATCATTATCAAAAGCAACACCTTTACTGTCATTTATACAAAAAGTATTATGTTTCGGCTTTTTGATTTCGCTCAATGTAGATTCTTTCTGCCCCTTACTGTCGAGCGGCTTATAGCATTTAGCGCTATTGCTTCTCGGCCTAAAGTTTCCATCACAAAAAGCCCAGTATTTAAAGAGATACTGATTATAATTTTTTTCATTTCTGGTTTTTGACGCACACGTTGATTCGATAGTGCTTTTTTCAAGCCGCCATAACTCGTCAAACGATGATCTTAACATTGGTGAGCAAGTATGAATCTCGTCAAAACCCGTTATCTCTTCCCATGGTAACGCCAAGATGGTTTTTATTATCCGAATGCCATATTTTGGACTTAGAAATTTTCTCCAATGCTCTTTTACTAGTTTTCTTTTATCGAAATATTTATTTAAAAGAATTATATTATTTGCACATATACTATAGTGTGTATAATCCTTTGCTCTCGGCATGCCAAATGGCGCAAAATCTACTGGTTCCCCATTTTTAAAGAAAAAGTCAGGCTTAATCTTTTTATTCAAAAACATATCATCATTAAAGTATACGAATTTTTCGGATAGACCTGGAATTCTATGAAGATTCATTTCGATTGCG
>OCVV011306328.1_pt1 | contig 24133 bp, 12 predicted proteins | sample 1539721 | NCBI WGS metagenome assembly OCVV01 (sample SAMN02144230, study PRJEB22623) | gut metagenome | biome: sheep rumen | host: Ovis aries | place: New Zealand
CTCATCCCGTTATCCTTTTGTAAGACACAGGATGTTCCAATGCTAAACATTATCAGGCATAATGCCATAAAGAACAGATTTTTCATACTAATTTTTTTTGATGTAATCAGATTTTAAATGTTTAAACCAAGATCTTTATATAATATTTAAGTATAAGTTTAGAGGCAACGCATTTTCTACAAATAAATATTTAGCATACTTCAACCAGTTAAATTGCTTATATTTAAACGTGGTTTTTTCCCAAAAATTATTATAACCAATAACATTTTTATAGGCTAGATTATGATTTCTATCAGTATCATTATAACCTTTCATCACATGAGAATACCATTCGTGGACTATGATACTTGAAGCGATATTTTCAACAGTACTCTCATATTCATAATTCCCTGTTCCAACGATTCTCGGCTTTTTATTAGAACAAAATATAGTACCCCATTGCTCCTCAGGATCAATATCTGTCCATATCTTTTCTCCTTGTATATTTGACAAGCTAAATATCTCATCATACACAGATAATCCCTTGAATTTCGACGCAATGTGCGTCCATATATTTGATTGGGATTCTAAACTAACCCCATCAATATTAAGCACTCTCATAATATCAAGAGTTTCAATGTCAAATGGGAAAATGTCTACTAATTCTTTCCGGGTAAATTTGCTAAAATCAACTTTATCATCTCCAAGGTATATAAGAACATCACCTGTAAATCCTTCAGAAGTAGAGCCCAAGTAAGTTCCACTCCTACTATATACAGGTTCTCGGCCTTCCAAGTCTAATAATGATAGAGGATTATTCATGCAAAAAGCATAAGCACTAATCCCTGGATACTTCCCTTGCATCGGATCAGTGCCGAGCCAGAGGCTCAGGCGTGGGTCGTAGTAGCGGGCACCATAGTAGTAGAGGCCCTTCTCCTCGTCCAATTCCTTACCATTGAACTTGTAGAGCATGGAATGATTATCACCTCCGTGTCGCTCTAAGAACACCTCACCATATGGCAGGTACTCTATGCGCTGAACGACATTGCCGCTGTCGTTGGTGATCAGCGTACTGCTGCCCAGATGATCCTTATGATAGAAGTACACGCCCTCACATATTTTTGAGGAGCCGATTTTGAGGAGTCGCATCGATTCATTGGCATCCGCAATGGATGAAGTCTCTTCTGCTGAGACCTCATCCGTGGATTCCTCAACTTGGCTTTCCTCGTTGTCAACAGCCGTGTAGTCAGCAGCTTCCTCTTCCCACGACTCATTATCATCCCAGACTTCGTCCGCTTCAGTCTCGCTGACACCATCTATCTCGTCGGAACTTTCAGTTTCTCCCATCGAATCGCCTGCCATATTCAGCCCGTTCAACGTCGGAAGGGCAGAATTCTTCACATAGCCTGCCGTCTTGGAGGCTGGCGGTGCATAGCCGTTGAGGGGAACTCCAAAGGCTGCGTAGGCCGACTGGTAGGCAAGCTGTTGAGAGTCGTATTTTGCAGAGTAGTCAACTGGGGCATTCCCCAAGTATTTGCTGGCCACATCCCCGCTTTGATATGTGCCAAACAGTGGTGACAAAGTACCTGCCTCGGTCGCTATGCGCTCGCCGCCTATGTAGATGTGCTTCATGTATCGGCTGTCGTCGGCAAGGGTGAAGTAGGGATTGGCATAGAGCGTGTAATGGTCGTGGTTTGTCATGCCGATGGTGTCATTGGGCCACCATTGATGTATGCGGCCGAATTGGCACCATGCATCTTTAAGGTGCGCTCACCATCGGCATCGTACCAGTAATTGCTTACATATCCGTTTTCGCTCAATGCCAGAAGTCGGTTTTCCTCATCCCAAAGCAGGCGACGTTCCCGCGTACGCTCGTCATACTGCCCGTCGGCCTTCATACGGGCTGTAGACTCGTAGATGAGGTTGCCGTTGTCATCGTAGTTGAAGCGATGTCGGTCGTTGTTGCTGTCGTGGGAAGATGTGTGGGACTGGAAGTGACTGTCGTAAACAGTCCCCAGCTGGAAGTGTTTCCCTGTCGTGGAATTATTGTATTGATAGCTCAGGTCATAACCCGCAAACAGCTGGCCGTTAGCGATGACTCCGTTCTGATAGAGGCTTTGCTGCTTGGAAGTGATGCGCCAGAGATTATCGTAGGCCATGGTATGTAGCATTTCCTGCAAGATAGTTGCCGCTGGCGCTTGTCAGGCGGTAAAGGTCATCATACTGATAGGAGTGGATGGTCTGTCCAATTGTTGCCTGAGTGATGTTGCCGACTGGGTCAAAAACATAGACATTATTAACAAGGCTCTGCGATGACTTGGACACATCCAATCCCTGCAGCCACCGGCGTTCGGGGCTATAGCTATAGCAAGTCGTCGTGCCGTCGCCTAACAGCATACTGGTGCGTTGTCCGAATTTGTCATAGCCAATATGGCTTAAATAGTGATAGCCATAGAACTTATAACTACGCAAATGGTCAAGCAGTCTGCCGAGATTGTAAGAGGAGATCATCTTTTCCTCATCGGGGGTGATCATCTCCAGCAGGCGGTTGTGGCTGTTGCAATTCCATTGCGTGACATAGGTGGCGATAGTCTGGCTAGGCATAATCATCGTGCGTCGGGTCATTAGAAAAAAACCATTTCTTCATAAAAATATCCACCTTCTTTAACAAGGTCGTATCCAACAATATTATCGTGTTGCATAGCATTAATTATTCGTTCTGAGAAATAGAAACCGCATCCTTGTGGATACAACAAATCATAATCTCGATAGATGTTTTTTAACGCAATTTTTTTCAATAAAAAATCATGAGAATCATTATAATATTCTGCACGATTATTAAATGTCTTAATGTTTCCATTGTCAAACATATCCTTAAATATGCATTTTGGATAAACAAACTCTGTATCTGGTATTATAGGGATAAATAAAAGATAGAACTCTTCATCATAATCTTTGATAGATATTTTTTTGAATACATACTCGTCTTCTGAAACATTTAAACGTTCAAAAATTTGTTTAATTTTATGGCTAACTACTGCAACCAAACTTATGCAAGAAGGTGTGAAATCCATAAAGTCAATCACGCCCTTTCGTTTAATCAGTTTACCACGAAGGTTATCTGGCATTTCGTCATACAAGCTCTTCTTGTTTTCAAAATACATAGATATGGTTTTGTTTTTTTCTAAATTATATCTTAGAAATTCCTTTGACTCTATACTAATCGTATGAGGCATTTCATAATTTCTTCTTATACTTTTTTCTAAAGTAAAAGATAATTGATAGTGATTCATTTTGCAATTTAATTTATTAAAGAACGAAAAATACAAATCCTTTATTTTATTTTTAGCAAACTAAATTTCTTCTTTATAGTATATCACTAAAATGTTATTGCATATCTCCGCATACGTGTTACATACAAAGTATGTAACCACAAATTTATCAAATTTCAATTATTCATTTAAGATCTTTTTGAAATAATCATTCATGTTTTCTTTTCCGCCTGTTCTTTTAAAATTATCATACGCATCATTAATTCTTCTTGAGGCTTCGTGCAAAAGCTCGTCAACGCCCTCTTGGGTAATTCCATTTTTGGATAAAGCCATCCTTTCTAATCGGATACTTATCCATTTGCTATATGCAGGGTGATTCCCATGGAATTTATTAGGCAATCTCTTGAGATTCTTACCACTATCCCTAAGCAATAAACTAGACAGTTCAGAAACTCTTTTGTTATATACTGCTTTCGGAATCAAGTGGTGTTTCTGCAAATCAGTAATAAGACATCTGTAAGCATTTTTCTCAGTACGCACCGCATCAATGGCAGCATTGATTATTTTAACGTCTTTTCCGACTTTCCCTACTTTGGCTATATCGCCAGCATAAGGAATAACCCCTGCTGCACTAATTAAAAAACCAAAATAATCTCCATTTTTTGCTTGAAGAGTTGCATTTAATCCATCTGCAATACCTGAAGGATCAACAATTCCAACAATGTCTAAAGCAGCACTAAGTGCCTCTTCGCCATCTAAAACATAATTTCCACCCCAATTAATACCAAGCGAAGAAGCATTAACACAGATATCTATTAGATTTGTCGTGAGGGTTATGCTGGTGTTTTCTTTCCCTACAATAACTATATCATTTCCATCGGGATCAAGAAATCTCACCGGATTCCCCATACAAAACGCATACGTGCTAATGCCAGGATATTTCCCTTGCATCGGATCCGTGCCGAGCCACATACTCAGCCTCGGGTCGTAGTAGCGGGCACCATAGTAGTAGAGGCCCGTCTCCTCATCCAACTCCTTTCCGTTGAACTTGTAAGGGCAGGCCCAAGTAGTGTCCTTTTGCTCGATGAACGTCTCACCTGTGGGCAGGTACTCGACGCGCTGCACCACCTCGCCGCTCTCGTTCGTAATCAGCGCCGTGCTGCCGAGGTGGTCCTTGTGGTAGTAGTATGCCGCCTCCGCGTCTCGTAACGGCTCAAAAGCCATTACCAAAAGTTCCCGTCTGGACAGTCCATCCATATCCTCCTCGGAGTCGGACCCGCTGTCTTCGGAATCGGAAGGAGAAACTTCTTCCTCTTCCGTCTCGTCGGGTATGACAGCATCCTGCTCATCAAAGATGCTGCCGTCTTCCCTCTGCCAGTTGCCCGGCTCCGTTCCGTCGTCAACATCTGAAGAGCCTGTGCCGTCAGGCGAACGGCTGCCGTCATCCGCTCTTATGCCCCCAAGGCCGCTCAGGCCGTCAAGCGACGGCAACTGCGCCTGCTGGACATAACCAGTGTTCTTGCTGACACTTGAAGGGTTTCCATACTTGTAGGCCACCCCCAGGGAATCAAAGTCCAGCCGGATGCGGTTCTTCATCTTGACAAACTTCTGCACATAGTTGACATTAGGGCTGGCCAGCGAAGAGTCAACGACAACGGCATCCGCGCTGCCATAACTTCCGAAACGGCTACCTAGCCTGCCTACAAGCGTCATGATGCGCTCGCCACCCATGTAGACGTGGTGTGCATAGAGGCTGTCGTCGGTGATGCTGAAGTATGGCGAGGCATACAGCGTGTAATGGTCATACGCATTAGTTCCCCTTGCAAGCGGTTTGCCGTTCACATAGGCTGCCGTGCCACTACCGTGCATCTTCACCGTCCTGTTGCCGTCGGCATCATACCAGTAGTTACAGACATAGCCGTTCTCGCTGGTAGCGATGAGCCGGTTTTCCTCGTCCCAGAGATATCGGCGCTCATGCGTGCGCTCTCCATAGGATCCGTCTGCCTTCAGCCTTGCAGCAGATTCGTAGACAAGGTTCCCGTTGAGGTCGTAGTTGTAACGATGACGGGTGAATACATCGGCCTCAGCACTGTTTTCTGAACAGTAGTGGCTGTCAAATACGGCTCCCAGTTGGAAGTGATGGCCGGCTTCATCTGTCCTATAGTGGTATGACAGGTCATAGCCCGTATTCAGCAGACCAGCCTGTATGACGTTGTTCTGGGTAAGTTGCTGCTGCTTCCCTGTAATGCGCCAAAGGTTGTCGTACGACATCGCCAGCGAATAGGTTGCGGCACCGCCCAGATAACTGCCCGAAGCATTTGTCAGGCGATAGAGGTTGTCGTAGGTGAATGCTTGTACCTGTCCACGACTGTTGACAAGGCTCAAAATGTTTCCCACCTTGTCGAAGGTGAATGTGTCATCGGCAAGAGTGTTGGCATTTTTCCCGATTCTCATTCTCGTCATCCAGTTCCGCAACGGGGAATAGGTGTAGGACGTGCGGGTGCCGTCACCCAGTTCCAGCAGCGTACGCTGGCCGAACTTATTGTAACCGATATGGCGGACATATTGGCTGCCGTTGAAACTGCCCCGATAGACGCTTTCCAGATCACCCGCGGAATTGTACCAGTACTCAACAAAGCTGTTGTCGGGATATTTAATGTCAAGCAACCGGCCGAAACTGTCATAGTTATAGCTGGTCTCAAAGGACACCAGCGTGTTGAAATTCGGCATGAGGACAGTCCTTCGCTCTTTCTTGACATTCCCCAGTACATCATAGAAATACTCCGTTGCGCCTGTTCCGTCCTCACGCACCATCACGCGTCCACGGGCATTATGCGTCTCATTTTCCTCGTCAGAGGCGCTGGTTGATCCGTAAGTAAGGACCACATTGTTCTCTGGATGGTCGGGATAGGTGACAGACTTCAGACGGTCATACTCATAGGTGTAGGCTATGAACTTTTCTTCATTTGCCAACCCGGCGGTCTGTCTGGACAGGACATTACCCAGGCGGTCATAAGTATACAGGGTCGTCCCGCTGGCAGGATGAGTGACCCTTGTCACAAGACCTCCTGTGTTGTACAGATAGGAGGTCACGTTGTTCTCGCAGTCGGTGGTACTCGTCAGTTGTCCGATTCCGTCATAGGCATAGGAAACCGCGATTACTCCGGAAGGTCCGTCAAGCCGTTCCGAACGAGCAAGTCTCCCGGCCCTGTCATAATACTCTGTGAGACGGTTCCCTTCTGCATCGGTATGTAGGGTCTTCTGCAGGATTCCGTCAAGGCTGTAGGCAGCTGTCGTGACGGAAAGGTCTGGCAGGACTTCGCTTGTTTGCCTGTCAAGGACATCATAGGCCGTCACTGTCGGGCGTATATCGTCAAAGGTCCGTACAAAGGCCGATGGGTGCGACCTGTCAGTTGCCGTCGGATAGTATGCCTTTGCCTTCCGTCCGAAGGCATCATAGACGATGCGGCCGCTGCAAACGATGCTGTCTGCCGCCTGAAAGGATCCTGTCATGGAGGCAGGCAATGCCGTCAGACGGGCATCTTTCTTCATCTGGACAGTCCTCCCGAATCCGTCGACCATATTGAACGTCCTGGTGACAGTCACCGGACAATTACCCAGACCGTTTGTATTTGTATACTTATGGTAACTATAATGGCTGGTAACGGCATAGGCAGGCTGGATGATAGAGTCAGATGAAACTACGGCAGCGGGATGGTATTCCATGCTGAGGGAAAGAGAGTCCCTGCTCACCTTCGGGTCGTTGATGCCCACAACCCTTCCGAGATTGTCTATGGTTGTATATAGATGGAAGCCGTTGTTGTCCTTTCTGTGGATGACAGTGCCATATCTGTAATCGTAGTCCAGCCAGTTCTTGTAGTTGAAGACATCCTGGATGACAACGGGGAACATCCCCACCACCGTATCATAGTCGTATGTGTATTTCTGGCGGCTATTGGAATTGTTCTGCGGAAGGGTTATCGACTTGATATTTCCGTGGTCGTCATAGGTGTAATCCGTCCTTGAAGGCGTCGAGCCGCTGACTATATACTGCAAGGTGTAGTTGTAGTCAACGGGGCAGGTTGACTTATATGTGAACTGACGTTTCCTCAGCACGGTAGTAGTGTTGCCCTTGTAGATTGTGACCGATGCCGGCTGGCTGTATACATGATGGCTGGCGAAATGGCTATAGGAACGGTAGATTCTGTAATCATAGCTTCCGCTGCCATTTTCAGTCAGATTCCCATTGTAGCTTACACGCTGGTATTGGAGGTCACCGCGGGCTGTCGATCCTGTCACATAATAACTTGACCTTTCTTGCCTGAGGGCAAGTCCCGTGGAGCCACCCTCATACTGGCGTGTCTCCGTAAACTTCAGGGGAGTGTAGGCGACGGCAGCATCCGTGAGGTCGGTTGCACTGGTGAATACGTAGGGGGCCGAACTGGTGTGAGTGACATCATAAGTGTAGTATGTGTTTGCCGTCTCCGTGAACTTCCGTCCCTGGGCATCGGTGACGAGTGTTCCGAGGAGAAGTCCCTGTGTATGGATGCTGCTCACATCGAAGGTCTCCGTGAGCGTGCGGTAGAGGGTGTCACCATCACCGCTGTCCAACTGACGCGTGCGCACCTCCCCGAAGCCGAGGAACTCTCGTTCGCGCCGGTCGTAGACACCATGGGCATATTCGAAGCGGGTCTTCGGGCAGGGGCCGTCGTCGTGAATGCCGTCGTCGACAGTCAGCGACGACATCACCCACTTACCACCGGGATGGCCGTAGGTGGCTTCTGAACGGGCATAGCCGATGGAGAACGAGCCGCCCAGGCTGTTAGCGACACTGGCAAGCAGGTTCGTGCAGCCGACGGCTGAACGCCGCACATGCAGTGAGTTCTCCGCATCGGAGAACAACAGGTCGGGCAGGCCGTCACCGTCGATGTCGCGAATGTCGGACGTCGGGCGGCAGAAACTGGTGGCGGCATGCATCTCGGGAGTGCAGGTGATCCTCACGCCGAAAGGATGGACGCTGAATGAGAATGCCCCATTGAGGGAGGCTGAGGCCGAGGAGGATGCGGAGATGCAGGAAAGACCGTCCACGGTGGCGTCACTGCTGAAGCGGTTGCCGAGATTGAGGGCTACACGTACCTGGGAGCCGTCGACCAACAGGCGGTCGGGCAAACCGTCTCCGTTAACATCCAGATAGGCAGTCAGTTCTCTGCTGGCCGTAATGCCTGCTCCTACGCCGGCCGAGAAACTTGTTGCCTTCAGGTCTATGTCCACACTGCCAGAGGCATTAGCAGAATGAGAGTCGGTCTGCTGCAGGGCCGTGATGCCGGAGATCTGTATGGGACTGGCAAAGGAATAGCCCAGATTGTAACTGACTGTACCGTCTTCCTCTACCAGGTCGGGCAGGCCGTCGCCGTTCATGTCGATTAGGGTTCGGTTGCCGCTGTCTCGGTTGCCGCTGAACGACATGCCGCCGCTCACATGGACTTTTGCCTCCAGATTCTTGCTTCGTGCCGCCTGGCTGCTCTGCTGCTGCAACCCGTCGGTACGGGCACCACTGCCGGGATTTCGCCCTACGGTGCCGGAATAGACTGGATGACCGCCGGAAGAGAGCGAGAGACTGCCGCTTGACGACTCCGTCCACCGGTTGCTGGAGGCTACGGTCTCACCGCTGAGGCCACCGTCCATGCCTGTGTACTGGATGTGGTGACGCGACAGGATGTCGGGGTAACCGTCACCGTTCATATCGATGCAGGAACTGACAGCATGGCTGCTGCCCGTAGCCGCATTGGCTGTCTGCCTGCTGCCGATAAGGGTCTCAAGGGTGTTGTCTGATATCGCGATGGATGACTCCTGGACCCGGCTGCCTGACAGGCAGAGGCTGTTCTCTGAGAGTACCAATGAGGGGCGCGCTACGGTCTCGTCCGATGCCTGGGCGAGCATCTCTGAAAGTGGATGCACGGGATGGACATCGTTGAATGCCAGACGGGCAGAGCTGATAGTGTCACCGCAGATGAAGATGTCGTCCTTGGAGCCGCGCCAGCGGAGGATTCCGCCATCGGTGGCAACTCCCAGCCGCACATAAGGCCAGTTTTCCGTCTGTGCCTCTTCGACAGACCGCGGAAGACGGAGCGAGTCGGTTGCAAGGACGCGAGACACACGATCATAGGCGGCATTGTGAACATAGCGTCCCCAACCACGCCAGAACGGACCCGACGGGGTGTCGGCTAGTGAGTCCACGTAGACATCATAATTGGCGTAGGTTGATATTCCGGCATTCCTAACCAGTTCTTCCAATTCGTTGGCAGTCATACCCTCATTGGCGGGATTGCCTCCGCTCATCGTGCCGGAATTATTCCTGTCTCGCTGCTGAATAATGATATTTCGCGGGCCGATACTGACCATTGGCTGGTTGCCGAGAATTGTAGCATTTATTTCGTCGCATGAGATTGTAATATGATAAGGTGTATTAGGCTCTATGATTACGGGAACATTTGCCATTAGACTGGGATACACTTTCTTGTAAACAAGGGTGTTTTTCTTCTTGACCGTCAGCGTAAAGTGGGGTGACTGGCCAGAAGGAATGTAAGGTATGACATATACGGTATCCCTGACAGAAGAACTATAGACATACCCCCTTGCCCTTTCATCAGCATAGACGTGGCTGAGGGCGGGAACGACCATGCGGGTCGTGTCCGTACCGGAAATGAAGGACACCTCGGGTGACCACCTGACCTGTTCCCATGCAACGTTTGAGGAGGAATAAATCTCGCACTCTACATAGTCGAGCTGTGCTGAGGTAGGAACGGTGATGGCGACCGTTCCGTCGAATGGTGTGTTCCAGGACTTCGTCAGGATTGCGGAGGGAGTACGAACACCGCCGCTTCCGTCAGTGGTATAGACGCACAGTTGGATGTCGTCAGTCGTGACAGGCTTCTGCAGGCGACCGCCGACAAGCACCTTCGTTGTACCTTCGGGAACGGGCACCTGCACCCGCTGGGAGAGCACACTGCCTTCAGAAGATGTGAACACGCGGTTGTTGTAGCCGTTGGCATCAGTGATGGTGTCGCCTGCCGCATAAGTGATGGTCACGGGCCAAAACACGCGGTCGCACGAGCCGTTGCTCAGCATGCTGTTGCCGCATTTCAGGCGGAAGTAGACCTTCCCGCCTTCCGTGACATTGAAAACGGTCCTGTTCGTCGTAGCAGTATGGTTGGTGGCTGTCTTGGAGATTGTCCTCTTGACCTGGCCGTTGTACTGCATGACGGCAACGATGCCGTCGGGGGTTCCTTCGTCTTCGGCAGCGGCGTTGAGCAGGCGCACGGAGTTGACGACCGAGACCCGTCCCGTCCTGGGAGCCGTCCACTCACGTACAATTTCCTGCATCGGGGAACTGTTCAGGAGGGCAGCCTGCTCCTCGGCATTGTCGGCACCGATGCCGGTCGTGTCGGCAGGGCTGTCACCACCGATGGGATTGGGGGTGAGCGTGCTGGCATTCACAAAGCGCATGTTCCCCTCGTCGTCCAGATGGTTAAACCAGACTTTCCCGTTTTCGACAAGGTCAGCAAGGCCGTCGGCATTGATGTCCGAGAGATAGACCTTCGTCGTTGATTTGCCATAGGAGTAGTCGGCTCCGAGGCCGGCTTTCACGTCTGAGCCTGCCCTGACATATGCTTTGACACCGCCGCCGAGCCGGTAGGATGTGGTCTTGGAGAACGCCGAGGCCGTGCCGCCGTTCTTATAGATGGTGTTAGCTGGCCCGAAAGAACGCCTGCCGTCGCTGCTGACGACCTGAGGACGGAACCTCAGCAGGCCGTCGTCGACAAAGACCTTGTCGGGAAGACCGTCACCATTGATGTCGGCAAGGGTGGATACTCCTGACGACGTGTTCCTGTCATAACTGACGGAGATGCCTGCAGTTTTGCCCTTGTCGTTTTCCATGTCACCCGTGGCATTGATGCCTACATAGGCCGATCCTCCGGCAGAGGTGCTGCTGTTGCCGCCGATGGCCGTGGGCCTGCCGTGGGAGGAGTTGAGCATCGCAAGCCGACGGATGAACCCTCCACCATTGTCAGTGGGAGGCTGCCAGAGGGAGTCGGGTTTGAACAGGGTCATGTCAGATGACTGGTTAACCATGCCTGCAGACTGGTGATACCCGAACCGATGCCAGCCCACGGAGTCTCCGGCATTGTCACACTGGACGACTGCAGAGAGCAGTCTCTTGCCAAAGGCACCGTCGGTATATCTGAACCTGTAACTCCGGAGGGGGCTTCCCAGGAAACTGACCCCCACTTCGGAGAGAAGTTCGCAAGAAGAAGCCAGGAAACCGTAGCGGGCGTTGTTGCGCCTGATGGTCTTGCCCTCTGTGCTCGTGAAGGTAACGATGGTATGGGGGGAGGAGAATCCGGCATGCCCGGCCTCGATGCGGTCAAGGTATAGAGCCGAGGAATTCAGTCCCGGGACGACCTGCTCGGAGGCGTGACGGTAGTAGTAGCGCATGTTGTCGCCGTGTATCTCTTTCACCTCCGAGAGACGCCATTCTGCAATGACGGTTCTCTCCTGACCATTCTTCCCCCTAAATGTGCCATAAAGGCGGCTGTTCTCGGTACCGCCATAGACATACCGCGTACCACGGCGGTCTTTCACCTCCCACCAGTAGTCGGAAGGAGAGGCACCATGACGGATGATTGTACTGAACGACCCTTCGCGGCGGGGAAAGAACTGGCGGGCTGTGTCACGGGGCTCTGCAGCACCGCGATGGGCAACATGCATTTTCCCGTCGCTGCCCGTAAAGGATAGCATCTGACCGTCCAACAGGTAGGTCTCACTCTCATTGCCTGTATCATAGCGGGGAACGCCCCAACGAGTGTCAACAGTAATGGCTGGAATGTGAACGTCCCAGCCCTCTCCAAGCCATCCGCTACCTCCGTCACTGTTGTAGCTGACGACGACCGAGGGCTGCATACCGTTGCGGGCGGGAGGCATCTCAAGAGCGTATGCCAGCGAGGCCGTGCCGCGGCTGTTGGCCGCAGGAGGTGTGATGATACCTATTTTCGAGGCCGGGTCGGCGGCCTGCAGTTCCGTCATCATCGTGGGTACAAAACCCTCAGGGGCATCGACGTCATCGTTGGTGAGCATCTGGGGAATGTCACCCTCCGAGGCGGCAGTCCTCATGACGGGGGAAACGGTCGTGTCCTCATCTGCGGAAAGGGCATCAAGGGACGGGCGAGACGGGAAGGACCCATTCCATGCCATGCCGGCACTGAAGATGGCCAGCAGGGGAAGAAGCATATAGGATGGCTTGTTGTATCTCATGGCTGTAGTTATCTGGTGGTAATTTTTTCCGTGAATTCTTCACTATCGGCGAGCGCCTTGACAAGGAACACACCAGCATAGGGGAGCGTGAATTCTGCCCTGCCTGCCGAATCAAACGACTGCCGCAACAGCAGGCGACCTGCTGCGTCGTATACGAGCAGAAGAGAGGTTCCAGAGGCAGCCAACTGGGCAACATATGTTCCAATTGTGCCCCTTTTCTCCGTAACATGGAATTTCCCCTCTCTCAGACTTCCATTGCTGACGTGCGGGATGTCTGACGGGGTATCCGGTTGCAAGAACGGTTTTACATTCTCTGTATTCAGGAGGTGGACATAACTTTCACCAGAAGAACATTCAGAAGTAATGTATACCTCATATTCCAATTCGTGTTCACTGCTGCTTTCCACAAGAACCTCTTCACTTGAACTCGTCAGGGAAACGGGACCGTTATCCGTGCGGATGTCTGTTATTGCTGAGCGTGAACCAATTATAATGCTCATGCCACTGAAGTGTCTGCTGAAACCGACATAAGCGCTCTGAACGGCAAGACCGTTGACAAGAACCCTGCGATAAGATCCTATAATGGCCAAAGTGATGGAATCACCTGCATGGATTTCCGAAAGTTCAGTCCCAGAAGAACTCATTAGCTTGTTGTTTGCTACGCTGACCGTAAACGAACTGCCCGACGTGGTAATGCTGTAATTTGAAACGGTATCGGCTACATTCCATGTGATTGTCCTAATGATTTCATGAAGGGGAAAAGATGTGGAAACGGCATGGCTTGTTCCGGAATTCCCTGAGAACAGACTGGTAGAGGCCGTCTGGCGGAGAATGAGGCTGTACTGTCCGGTGGGAAGCCCTGTAATGGGGAAATGATTGGACGAGGATCTTCCGCTGAATGTCATTCCGTCATGCCTTGTCAGGTTATATTCATAGCAAGGTGTACCACACTGCACATCGACAGTAAGCTTTCCGTCGTCCTGTTGCACTGTGCCTTCACAAGTGACATCAGAGGGAACCACATCGGCAACCAGCCCCTCTGACCATGCCAAAGTGAAAAGATCTCGCCCGCTCATATCCGTGTCGAAGGGTATATCGTGAAAAATGATTTTCTTGCGGCTCACATCAAAATCGGTACTTCTCACCAATTTGCTTCCAGAAATGGATACGTTCGTCGTATCTGAAGGGCTGATTACCAGAAACGAGCGGTTGGACCTGTAGGGCTTGAACGACGGCAACATGTCGTAACTTACTTCCATCCAGCAGCGTGGCTTGCTGTTGGTGCGGAGAAGCCACTTGCGGGGAAGCTGGTTCCATGTCCCTCCATTTGTGGAAACGGGAACGAGACCAGCCTCATTATCGCCTATGAGGGCATACTCTCCGTCCAAAAGGTCTTGCCCGCTCTCCATTCCGAATACCAATAGACGGTTGGATGTAGGCAATCCTGACGGGATGTTGGAATGAAAGGAACTGTTGGCGACCTTCACGGTGTCATAGGGAGCATCAGATGTCGTCGCTATCGTTTGGAAGAAGCCATTGATGGAATCACACACAAGCCCTATGAGGTGACCATAATACAGATAATCCATGTAGGCATTTGCCGTCCACAGCATGTCTCCATTGCGGTCATAGTAGGAATTCTTATGCGAAATGCCATATTTCAGGGCCAGGTAACTCTCTACCTGCAGACGTTCCAATGGATTGAGGAGACGGTTGTATACTATCAATTCGGCACAATAGCCCCGATAAGGGACTCCCGGGGCAGAATGCAGGTTGCCAAGGACGATTCTGCTGCTTCCAGGCCTCTCCCATGTCATATGTTGAGGAGAATTGCTATGGTGGTATGTAACTATCTTCGCGCGCCGGATTGATGACGAGGAATTAAAGAGCAACGTGTCGTTTTCATGGGAAAGATATGCCTGCGTCAGCATAGATGTCTGGTACTGGCTGCGGTCTATACGGCTTATTTTGCTGGAACCCTCGCTTTCCTTGGGAGCAAAGACACCAAAAACAGTGTATTGTGCTAAAGAGGTTTCTGGCAGAGAAAGTACCAGAGTGTCCGTAGACAGGCTCATTGCCGGATGGAAATTCAGGAAATAGAGACTGTCGGCAGGTTGGAGGAACTCAACGGATGATGCCACGGACGGGTGGCTGTAGGCCATACGGCTATAGCCGGAGTAGTCTACCCAGTGATACTGGCCGTACACGTCCCCCGTCACGGGTTCCGGTACCAGCCAAACCACCTGCCCGCTGACACCGCCAGGTGACTGGGCAAGAAGGGCTATATTAAAGAATAGGAAAACACTCGTTGCACAGAACTTTCTCATGGCATCTCTCAGATTAGTCAAAGAATTATCTCTCCCCAGAAGCAGTAGTTGCCGCGGATAATCTGGAGTTCGAATTCGCCAAAAAGGTCACTAGGAAGAACCAATGAGGTGGTGCCTGTGGGAATCACTAGCGTGTAGATTACTACGTCATGCTTATCCACGAGGTTCAGCGTACAGCCATCACAAGGGGTGAAGAAATAGAGTGTGTGACCGTCAAGAGAAATCTCAGGCACTTGGATGGGGCCTTTGTGGGGTTTGTCTTTCCCTTTGCCTGGGTCAATCTTTGATACGTTTAAGTTGATGGGCTCAGAAGAGTCAGAAGAGTTACCGCAAATGCCAGCATGAAGAGCAATATTTGCCAGCATCATCATTGATAAGATAATCGTATACTTTTTTGTCATAGTGAATAATTAATTGTTTCGCTGGCAAAATTACACGATTCCTCTGTTAGTAGCAAGAAAAATCAAATTTTTGAGTAAACCAAAAGTAACCCCTTGTCTGAAACAATAAAGAAACGCTCCTAATTTGGTAATCTCTAAGTAAATCTTCCTGAAATTTTGTCTAAAAATGTGTTTCGAGATTTTCCTTCAAAGAACGGGCTCCCGAGCGATGAAAGAGTTTCTCATTAACTTGGCTTTTGATTTTCGTAACAGACTGCTTGTGGGCAAGGCCCATAACAAGCAAAATCTCACTTTCAGAAAAGTTAAGCCTTAGCAGCACGCACATGCGGAATTGGTTTTCTGTAAGAAGTTTATGCTGTACAAGAAATAGATAGTAACGGGTGAAGTGCTGTTTAAAGAGTTTGATTAGGTTACTCCATTCTTCCATAGTCGGTCTCACATAGTTCTTTGTAAAATGACGACATCTCTCGAAAACTTTATATTCGTCGCTTTCAAAGAATGAAAGGAGATTTTCTTTCACCATGTCCTGATCAATATTATCTGCCTGGTCGTTTAATCTCTTCTGAAGATTATCGATAAGTTTTGATTTTTCTTCTATTATCGAGGAAAAATCTTCCCTGATTCGAGCCATTTCAGCCTGAAGATTCTCCATTTCCTGTAATGACGTCCCATAGTCTTTGTTGAGTCGGTCGTTGGTAACTTCATATTTTCGGATTTTCTCTTTGAGAAGAGCTTCGCATGACTCTTTATCTGCAATTACTTCCTTATAATGTTGCTCTATGAAGACCTTTTCAGACTTGTTTTTGGCAAGTTCAAATAGTTGCGCCGCATATTTGTGCCCCATAAAGCCTGCTCGTGATTCGGCTCTGAGCCTCTTTTTTAAAAGAAAAATAGTAACACACAAAATGACAATGAGAGAAAGTGTAATGACAATGATTAGTGAAAGCTTTAAAAGTTTCAATTTTGAAGATTTCTCTTCCGCTATTCGCTGCTGACGGCTATAATTATAGACGGCGGCGGTATGATGAATGAGTGATTGTTCCACCGCAGCAAACGAGTTGTCGTTAGCATATGCAAACAGCTTGGCATACTTGGCAATAGAGTCTGTCTCTCCTATCTTCTCATACGCCAGCAGCAACCCTCTATAGGCAGCTTCATCATTACCCGTTCCAACCAGTTTCCTGAAATATCGCGAAGCTAAGTTGTAGTTGTTGACGCCCAGAAGGAAGCGGCCCTTGTCGTAATAATATATCTCACGTCCTTTTTCAATGTCGCCTTTACCATTGAACAACCCAGACTCTTGCTCAAAAATATGCATACAAGAATCAGCCTCATGATATAAATGGCGGTCTAAGAAAATGCTTATAGTATAAATAAGTGAACGAGCAGCCTTCTGCCTATAACCAAATTTCAAATAAAGATTCCGAGATTGGCTTTCTATAAGGAGAACGCTATCCTTTTCATTCTTCAGATAGTATGGACGTGAACGTAAATCAAGCATAGTCATTGCTGCTAGTGTATCCTTGCTTTTCCACGCGATATGCTCAGCCATTTGCAGTGCCTGCATCTCGTCGCCGGGCAGGAACTGTGCATGGAAAAGATTTGCCATTTGTCCATACACGGCATAGAGTGTGTAGAGGTCGCAGTCGTTGCTAGTTGTGTCGGCTACCTCGGCAGCATGCTGGTAGCACTCCAGCGCCTGAGGGGCTTCGCCCATGTCGTGATAGACACGTCCCTGAACGTAATGAGCCATCATGCGGTCATTTGCCGAACCGTGACGGTCAAAGTAAATCACGAGGGAATCAACAGTAGGAAGCCAAGCTTCGGAGAATACGGTGTCAGCACGATTGCAGTCGCTGACGTACTGTAGCCGCTGTCGCATCACCTCATGGTCGGCCGTGCAGGCCGACAACATAAGCATCAGCAGGATGATATAAAGAACTGTTTTTCGCATCGTGTATGTATTTACAAGTGCAAAGATAATTTTTTTTCTGGAGAAAGCCACTGAAAAGCATAAAGTTTTTATGTAATTCAACTCTAAGTTGTTAAGGATGCTTTGCATGGGTTGACCTATGGCACCAAATCATAAGAACATTTGACATAAAATGATAAGAGCAAATAGCTTTGAATGATTTTTGGAATTGATTCTCTTATTTCATCCTTCCTCCTCTCCGCTACAAAAAGCAAGTTTGAGCGGAGAGTCCTCACACGTACATAGGCACCTTACATTTTTTGAACTTCGCTCGAGCCTGCCTCACGCCCAGAAAGCAGATGCAAGCATCGCTCTTCTTGGATTACACAGCGTCATTATATAATGGATAATCCTGACATTAGTGCAGAATTGCCCATTTTCTGTGAGTTAATGATGGCTAAAGTCTTTAGTCTCCATTTGATGGGATTGAATGGCTTTCACTATCCCACAACTCTATATGGAAAAAAATATTAAAAAGCAAAATAAGCTTGGTTATTCCTCCATTATTGAAGGTCCATCGTAATCTACACTCTGACTGAGAATAGAACTATATAGCAAAGGGCTAGCACCTCGTGACTGATCACCGAGAATCTTTACGGCATATTTCGCACGGGTCACAGCAACATACATTTTGCTGTGCCATGCGTAGCTGATAACATGGTAAGCATCGGTTTGAGATGTTTTGGCTGGCGGCACACGACCTTCATCTACACCTATAATAACGACTGCATCGAACTCCAAACCTCCAACATAATCAATTTGGCTAAGCACAAACTTGTTGCCTTCTTGTGCTTTCTTCATAGCCTGCTCATCACTCCTACTCTCAAGTATTTCAAAAGGCTTATTATGTGCTTTCAAATACTTTTTGATTAGCCTTACAATCATGTCATTTATGCCTATAATAAGTACTTTATTCTTATATGATTTACGCTCCGTGCAATAACGTTCAGCCCATTCAACTCCCTTCACAATAGCATCGTCATCATCATTTACCAATGTGTACTGAGGAGGGATCGCTTTCATCTCTTCCTCCTTTACGAAGTCAAAGGAAGAATAGGACAATGGATTCTCAAAATTAGTAAACATCGTAGCACCAGAAGTCAAAATATTGTAAGCAAGGTTCACGATATCAGGAGACGACCTAAATACAGTATTAAACTGCTTATTATCTGAGTCCTCGCTAAATCTCAATGCTGTACTAATAGAGACATCATCTATACCCCAATCACCAGAAGACTGCGATCTGTCGATAGCAATAATTATCTTAGGCCTTGCTCCATTATTGTCACCGTCGTACGGTTTATTCACGAAATGGAATACAGATAGTTCATTTATATTGAACAAATGTGTTTCATCTATAACACAAGCGTCATAGCCATCCCTAATTCGACGTCTATTCCAAATAGGCGTATCTACTTGACCTAAAGCTGTCAATGTAATATCATCGCTATCATATTGACCTATTTTCTCAAGAGACTTCTGATATTTGTTGAACACCATAAAGACAAAGCGATAGTCAGCATCTTCGATAAGAGGCAGCGAATATTTAGGACGGACAATAGACCTATACTTATCAAAATCACCAGATGCTCTTCCCTTTATCAAAACAGCAATTTCCTGACGAAGCAACTCCAAAATAGTTTCTATAGGCGTGTGGCTAATAAAGTTCTTAAACCGTTCTGAACAAACCAAATCAAATGTGCCATCCCAAAGATCATACTTTATGGATTGATAAGCCTGTTCAATATACATAATTTGCATAACCTTTGACTCTGCTGCATCTTTATCAAGGTACTCACTATCCGATATAGAATTTGTGCCCAAATGTTCTGCGCTCCACTCCTGCAACGTGGTAATCTTTATTGACTGTTTCTGTCGAGACTCGTCTTGTTTTTCTAAGCACAAGTCGAATAACTCCCAATTACATCTAAACACCCTTTCTATACGTTCTTTTGTTGATAGTGAATGGGTGAAGAAAATAACATGGAACTCGCGGTTTTCCTCAACATATTTTTTCAAGAGATAAATACAACGTAATATCAAGCAGAGTGTTTTACCAGTTCCTGCTGCGCCCTCCAATCGTTCAGGCCCTTCAATATCGGAACATACAAAATTCTTCTGTGCATCAGTCAAATAGTAATTCAGCCAATTATCAAATCCTACACTGGAATCAATATTTGTTTCCTGATAGTCTAAAACAGTTGTCTGAAAACCACGAATGTTCGATGCTTGCTTTACTTCCCCTTTAATTAGTTCTCTAAAGTTCAGCGAACGCACTTCTTCATAAGCTTTATTCAAACTTGTAAATGAGACTTGAAATCTCCTGCTATCTGTACTATAATCATACACCGTCAAATAATTCAAACCCTTCTTCTGATATTTTGATGAGTTTCTATCAACAACTATCTTTGGAACATTCAAGGCTGCCACAAACGGATTCGGATAGATAATAGCAATAGGTTTGTCGGGCAAATTACGGTCACAGCTAGCCAACGGTAGGTTTTCAAAATATCTCACAGCATATTTGATTGTCTTCTGAAAGATATTTATAACTGTTCTATTATCTTGGTCGTCACTGAATCCGTTAAAAGTAGTCAAATCAAAAACAAGTCCTTTTGTATAAGATGACTCTGGTGTGAAAAAAATAAGACCTTTCTCGCATTTATGTAAATGAATTCTACTATGAGCCCAATCAAAAGATTTTAGCTTCAGAATCTGGCACAAAGCACCACTAACCTCATTCTCTGATGACTGCAAGAATCGGTCTGATGCAAATAATTCAATAGCTTCGTATGTTATGAATATGTATGTCATTGTATTGTAGTTTTTACTGAATTAAACAAATAATCAATCGTTTTACCAGGTCTATCATCAACTCCAATTCGGCTAAAATTATATACAAAAGCCTGCATGATATGCTCGATGAAAGGAGAGTTTATCTCTGCTTGTACCCAATAGAAATTTTTAGGGTCATTCTTTAAAAACAAATCGTTGTATTTCAAATCTAGCCCTTCTATCATTGATTCAGAAACTCCCGATTTAATATTCATGGCTATTGAGAATTCAATTCGATGAACTTCCCTCAATAGTACAACAAGATGCTTTTCTTGTCCATAATCGGGCCAAGCTTCTAAAAGATAATATGGGGCAATATTATTACCTTCTAACCTTGAGAGATATTTGATGAGCTCGTGTTTTTTTTCGTCTTTGACATCAAGAAGGTAATAATTGAAGTCATCCTCTTCCTTTGCAAAATAAGAGTTTAGAAGAATCTTGATTTTTTCTTTTGAGGATTCCGTCCTAACTTTTTCATTACATATTTTTAGCAGATCATCATAGGTAAATCCTGCATCCATTACATTATCTCCGATTTTTGCACTCTTAAACTGATTATTTAGCTGGTTATAGATCGTTTTCTTCCAGATTTCTTTGATTTTGGGCTTTGCAATAATTTCAAACCATCGCTCAAATGGAATCACAGGCAAATAATGCACGGACTCAACCTTCCCCTCATGACTTACATCACATCTTGGAGTGATAATCAAACCAAATACCTCTTCATCAGGAAAGGCATCAGCGACACATCCATTGATGATGCTGCCTTGCGTCATTCTGTTGACAATAGGCTTTTCAAAATAAATATTTCGTATAGATGACATCATTATTATGATTATTCTTGCTTTCTAAATACTACCGTCGCTCTTCTCTCAGCTCCCACGATTTGCTATGTGGTTTGTGGGCACATAGGATATGTTTTTTACTTTTCAGTTGAGGTCACAGAGAATCATTGCAAAGTTAATAAATTAACTTCAGATTCGAATGAAAATGTCACAATTGACGCTTTTTTTATACATTTTTAGCGGAGATGGTGTCTAAGTTTGATATTTGGGTGGTTTTTTGAGTCTTTTTTCTTATTTAATGAGACAATCTGAAAAATTCTCAATATAATTAATACCTTTGTGCTAAGATTGCAAAGAAGCTACAATAGAAGATATGAATTATGAAGTCTTGGATAGGGCTCGTCAGCAGGAACTACGCACAAAATCTGTAACCACTATTTCCTATCTTTTAATGATGATTATCGCTATATGCCTATAAAGAACAACAATAACCCACCAATCAAACAAGCATTTAAACTCTACGAGGAGGGAGCCGGCCTCTCGGACAGAACTGGCTCCCTCCTCATATATTATTGGATAGAGGTTTATTCATTATCAAAAACAAGTTTATAGCTCTATTCTTAAGTCGAACTCACATTAATAATTGGTAATGCATAAAAAGGCAATTGAATCCAATGGAAAAGCCTAATATGAGGTATCTTGACTGGGATACTATACCTTCATCTCAAAGAGTTCATATGCTGGTGTAAAACCGAATTAATATAAATCTTTTTCTATTTCTATCTCAACACAATCCTTACAGAATGCATCTTGTTCTATCATCAGTCTAAGTACTCTTTCAAAATTGTTCAGTTCATGATCTTCGGTAAGCTGTTGCTCGGATGTTTTACCTATATGACCAACTCTAAAATACAATTCAATGGCTTTGTCTATGCCGTTAAGAATCGTCGGCATATCGTAAATCACCAACTCATCTCCTTCACCCGTTACACTCACATGAATAGGGAAAGAGCGGTGGACTGTATCCATTTGACTATTTTCCAGTCCTTTTTTCTTGTAAAAAATAGTAGCATGTTTCTTAATGTCTGCATCAAGATTAGATGGGATTACAATCTTAAGCTTTGCTTTCTTATAGTTACCTCCTTTGATTTCAATTGATGGTTCATTCGATTTAATCCATTCTGCAACCAATTTTACGAAATTCTCAAAATAGGAAATAGCAACAACTGTTGAAGGAAGCATACCAAGATAACCAAGACGAATATTATCATCAATTCGCTTCTTTAAACGCTCAAGGGTCTCACGTAGTTTTTCCCAATCAGGTTCAACTGTGCCATCTGTGCAAGTTGTTGTCGGATAATTGGAAATTGTTATACCTAATAAATCTGATGGAAGTTTAGCATTGATATCCTGTATTATAAAAGCTTTGTTAATACCCAATCTACCAAGGAAAAGTCCATATTCAAATAGAACATTATCCCTTGGGGTCTGGAATACTTGCTCTCTCACCTCAGATAAATCATCTGCCGTAAACACCATGAAGCCAAAGTCGAAAAGACTTGCTGACTTCAGAAGAGTTTCAAGAAAATTCTCATTTTCCTTGAAAACGTCTTCATTCCATAATTTACATTCGTAATCAGGTTCCATGAAGTCTTTAATATACTTTGCGACACCTAAACCTTCCGATGAAGAACCTATAAAAATTCTTGGTTTCATAATTATTTTATTTTAAGTCGTTATAAATATTCCACACCTCATCCTCTAAGAGTTTGAGAGCACTTATCTTATCAGGCTTATTTTTGAAGACGTACTCTAAACCCACTACAGATCTTAATTCATCTGCTTTTCCATCATGCCACATATGGTACAGCTTATTCCATAACAAATAGACAATATCCTTGTAGTTTTTTTGTATATAATGTTCTACTGGAATATCATAGCATATGGCATTAATGTCAAAACTGGTGAGTTTTATCTCGGTATCTGCGTCACTTCTGACATTTTTTAAAAAACGAATCATTCTTTTTAAACGTCCATTAGTTTGCGTACTGCGATTGTTAATTCTTGCAATACCCAAAAATGGATAGTCGGGATTTGTCTCTGAGTTGATGTCCTTTTGATAAATCTTTATACCGCGATACGATTTATCATATCCAGATAGGACATAATCTAAAGAGTCATACCAAGCAGACGTAACGATATCAACATCTCTATGATAATGCTGATTCGTTATTTTAATAGATTTAGACTTAGTCGTGTCACATATAGAATAAGCATGGCTAAGTATTCTCTCATTATCTTGGCGCAATTGTTGCAAATCAGCTATTGAATCACCTTGATATTTAGAAAAAGTATTAGCATATTTATTCAGATAAACAAGTTCGGATGAGCTGTATAGCCAATTATTATTAAGAGCTTCTCTCACTCTTGAAATCTCAGTGTGATTAAACTTATTACAAATTGTCAGTAAATCAATGTCGCTATAACCTCGAATGTGTGTATCAGTCATAACTGATCCCTGATATTCGAAATCAATATCTGTCAGGTTGTCGCATAATAGTTTTTTTACGGCTTCTCCTGCTGCTTTAGTGATGTTTGTGTATGTCTCATCTACTTCGCGCATAGCTCTAAGCACATATTTTGCCACTTCTTTTGGATCGTCAGAGGTTGCACTATAGGTACGACTTTCAACAAGTGTGTTGTTTTCTGGATTATAACGTCTATTAATTCGATTGATTCGATTAGTATAATTAATATTTGCCATATTATTAACTTAGAATTTATAAAGATAATTCTTTCTTTCAAAAAAACAGCATATGGGTACTGTTTCATATATAATATACACTTTTTTGTTTAAAACGAGATTGCATATAATCCTCCATACATGATTTCGATGGAGATTAAGTCAATTATATCTCGTTGATACTTCATCATATTATCATTGTATTGAGAGTAGAATGATATCGCTATTTAGCCAACTTGAACTTGACTACATCGAGTTCGTTCACGTTCGGCACAGTTCAAGCAAGCTTGGCTCTGCGCTCACTTCACTACAAACTTCCGTCCGTTCAGAATGTAGATGCCCTTGGGCAACTGTGATTTTCCCTCTGTACGAAGAACCTTGCCCGTCAGGTCAAACACCTGCTGAGAAGATTTCTCAGAACGCAGCTCGTCTACTTTGCTGATATCCTTATACCAATCCTGATACGAACCAAGCAACTCGCCGTCCTGCAGGCAATACCATAAACCG
>OCVV012884304.1_pt1 | contig 24118 bp, 22 predicted proteins | sample 1539721 | NCBI WGS metagenome assembly OCVV01 (sample SAMN02144230, study PRJEB22623) | gut metagenome | biome: sheep rumen | host: Ovis aries | place: New Zealand
AAATTATTAACTAATACTTTAATTATTAGTTTTATTCTATTATTCATAAATATAGCAACTCTTGAATCAAAAGACGTATCAAGACTTACTAAACAATGGAATAGAGAATACATAGTTGAAAGATTTGGTATTATTATCTATCAAGAAAATGATATTATTCAAACAGTTCAAACTCAACTAAGATCTTTATTTGGTAAGGAAGAAGCATATGAAAAATTCGAGACTTTCTATCAAGAACATCCATATACACCTTCAAATAATAAATATACTAATAAGTATGAAGACTATAATGTTATAGCTATTCACTTAGAAAGTATTATGAATTTCTTAATAGGACTTAAGATAAATGGTGTAGAAGTAACTCCTAATTTAAATAAAATAGCAGGTGAATCATTATACTTTGATAACTTCTATTCTCAAGTATCAGTAGGTACATCTTCTGATGCAGAGTTTACTTTCAATACTAGTTTGATGCCAGTTCAAAGTGGTACAGTATTTGTTTCTTACTATAATAGAAAATATCAAACACTTGAAACATTATTAAAACCAAAAGGATATTATACCTTCTCAATGCATGGCAATAAAGCTACTATGTGGAATAGAAGTAAGATGCATCCAACTCTAGGATATGAGAAATTCTATTCAGAAGATTCATATAATATAGATGAAATAGTTGGATTAGGTTTATCAGATAGATCATTCTTCTTACAAAGCGAGAATAAGTTAGAAGATATTAAGAAGATGGTTGATACAAGTGATAAATACAATAATTACATGGGAACAATGATCATGTTATCTAATCATACTCCTTGGATGGATCCAATATATCTAGAAGGTGAAGAATCATTTGATATTACTTACCATACAGGTGAAAAAGACCCTGAAACTGGAGAAGAAAAAATACTTGATTATCTTAAAGACCCAAAGATTGAAACAATAGGAAGATTTATTCAAGCAGCTCATTATGCTGATAAACAACTAGGTCAATTCTTTGAATATGTTAAAACATCAGGATTATACAATAAGACATTATTTGTAATGTATGGAGACCATCCTGCTCAAATAGGATGGACACAATTTAGTAGATATAATAATTATAATTTTGTAGACGGAGGATTCTATGAAGAAGGAGACGAAGGATACGATGAATTTGATTATTACGATAATGAATTATTTAGAAAAGTTCCATTAATCATCTGGGACCCAGCAGGAAGAGTAGAACCTAAGAGAGTAAGCTATCCAATGGGTATGATAGATGTACTTCCAACAGTAGCTAATATGATTGGTATTAAACCAGTATATGCTCTAGGTCATGATATATTTGAAATTAAAAATGATAACATTGTAGTATTCCCAAATGGTAACTTCTTAACTAATAAAGTTTACTATAGAAGTTCAAAAGGAGATTATAGATTATTATCAACTGATAATAATATTACTCTAGATGAAAATTATATTAAGGATCGTGTTAAAAAAACAGAAGATATATTAGAAGTATCAAATGATATAATAGTATATGATCTTATTAAAGAACATGAAGAAAGAAGTGAACTAGATGAAAAAAAATAAAGATAAACTAACTAAAGAAGAAAAAAAAGAATTAAAAAAACAAAAGAAAGAAAATGCTAATCCAATTGTAAAAAAATCAATTATCTTTGTTATAGTTATCATTTTAGTAATGGCTTTAGTAGGTGTACTATTAGCAGTTTTACTTAAGAAACCAGAAACTAAGCCAGAAGGGACTAAACAAACATTAAGTGCACTTGATAAATATGGATACACTCTTGATGATAAAGATACTAAACTTTATAAAGAAGATTTTGAAAAATTAAAAGCAAACCTTGAATCACAAAGTGTAGACTTTGATGCTTATGCTGAGTCTATTGCCAAATTATTTGTAATTGATTTTTATTCCTTGGATAATAAAATAAACAAATATGATGTAGGTGGAGTAGAATTTGTATTCCCTGATTATAAAGATACATTTAAAATAAAAGCTCAGGATACAGTTTATAATTATCTTGAAGATAATACTAAGGGAAATAGAAAGGGAACACTTCCAATAGTTGATTCAGTAACCATTACTTCAAGTGAAAAATCTAAATTCATTTATACTCCAGGTGGAGATAAAACAAAGAAAAAAGAATATGATTCATATGAAATCAAATATACTAATACATATAACATTTCTCAAGGATATGATACAGAAGGAGAAATAGATATTATTAGAGATGGAGATTTTCTATATATAGTATCAAGAAAATAACTATTACATAGTTATTTTTTTTCTCATATATTTATAAATAGTATGGTATAATGAAGTAGGTGGTTTAATATGGCAAAGATTAAAAAAGAAACAAATAAAAAAGAAGAAAAAAAAGAAGTAGTATTTATTACTAAAGAACTAAAAAGAAAAGAAACAGACAGTGAAGAATTTGTTAAAATAAAAGCATTTTTTATTATACTTGTAATTATACTTGTTTTACTTGGATTATTAGCGCTTTTAAATGGAAACTTTGTTACTAAAGATTATTCAGAAGAAACAACTACAACAACTACAACAACAGTAACATATGATTCATCATTATTAACTGTTGATAGAGTATTTAATGTAACTGATAAATCATATTTAGTATTATTCTATAATTCAAAAGATGAAGCTGAAAAAGAATATGTTGATGGCTTAATTGATAAGTATGATGATTCTACTACTAAATTATATAAAGTTGATATGTCAGATCCTATGAACAAAACTTATTATAATGAATCTGGAACTGAGAATACTTCTCCAAGCACTAGTAAAGATATAGTTATTACTAGAACTACATTAATGACAATTAAGAAGAAAAAGGTAACTAAATATCAAACTGATAAAGCAGAAATGGCTAAAGTTTTAAATACTAAAAAAGATGAATAATTTTCATCTTTTTTTATGTTCTATGATATACTTATTGTAGGGTGGTAATAATGAAAAACTTAAAGAAAATATATAAATTAGATAATGCTCATCATAAGAATAATTATACTTTTCTTGAGGTTGTAATTATTGCCTTTATCTTTGGTCTAATTGTATGTGGTCTAACATCTTTTATAGTTTATAATATTGCTGAAAAGACTATATTTGATTCTAATTTACAAGATGTAGTATCAACATATAAAGATATTGAAAATAAGTATTATGAGGATGTAGACACTAAAAAACTTGCGGATTCTGCTATAAATGGAATGTTTGACTATTTAGGAGAGAAGTACTCAGAACTACTAGATACTACTCATGCATCTAACCTTACTACTTCCTTGAAAGATAACTACACAGGTGTAGGAATACAAGTATATAAGAAAGATGGAAGATTCTTTATTTATAGTGTTATACCTAATAGTATTGCTGACTCCGCGGGACTTCAAGCAAAAGATGAATTATTAATGGTTAATAAAAAGAAACTTTCAAGTGAACTAGAATTAAATGATATTTCATCATTAATTCATGAGAAAGATGAAGTATATATAAAAGTACTAAGAGACACTAAGGAATTTGAATATAATCTAAAAGTAAGTAATGTTACTATTCCTGTTATTACAAGTAAATTAATTATTAACGATAATAAAAGAATAGGATATATCTATATTGATTCGTTTACTAGTAATGTAGGAGATCAGTTTAGAAATGAACTTGAACTTTTAGAACATCGTGGAATAGATAGCTTAATTATTGATGTAAGAAATAATACAGGCGGATACTTATCAGGTGTTGATGAAATAGCTAATATATTTATAAAAAAGGGTAAAAAAATTTATTCTCTTGAGGGAAAAGATTTAAATAGAGAATCATTTGATGATACTGATGAAAAAAGAGATTATCCAATAGTTGTGCTTATTAATGAGTATAGTGCATCAGCAAGTGAAGTATTATCTCTTGCCTTAAAAGAATCATATGGGGCAATTCTGATTGGTTCCAAAACATATGGAAAAGGTAAAGTACAAGAAGTATCTTCTTTAAGTGATGATGCAATGATAAAATATACAACTGCTAAATGGTATTCACCAAATGGTAATAATATAGATGGAGTAGGTATAACTCCAGGAATAAAGGTTTCTCAAAATATTGAGTATATTCTTAAACAAGATGGAGCAATTGACTCTCAATTAGAAAAAGCGAAATCATTTTTATCAAATTAACTAATTGTAATTGATTAATAAAATAAAATAATCTATTATTAAACTATGGAGGATATATGAAAAGGAAGTTTAAATTATTATTAGTACTTTGTACTATGTTTTTACTAGCTGGATGTAGTTTAAAACAAGATTACAACGTTGATATAACAAGCGATAAAAAAGTGTCTATAGGATACACAATTGGAATGGATGATGAATTAATTGACCTATTCTTATCTCAATCTACAGATAGTATCGATGCTGAAGAAAGTGAAGATGAAGAAGGAGAAGAGGAAGAAGAAAAAGAAATCACTGATGAAGATAGATGGAATTATCTTACTGAAAGTTTGATTGATGAAAACTCTAAATCTGGTTTTTCATATGAGAAATACGAAAAAGATAATCTTAAAGGATATAAGTTTACATCTAAAAAAGTAAGTATTGATGAAGTTACTAAAACTGAAAAAGTAGACAGATTCTATTTAGATGGTGGAAATAATACAAGCGCAACTGATTCACAAGATGTACTAGAAGAAATTCTTAAGAGTCCATTATTTATTTTAGATGGAAAAACTTACAAATCTAACATGGCATTTAAAGTATCTGATCAAATTTCAGGTTCTGAAGACTATTTTGATCTATTAGATATGAAATTAGTTGTTACTTTACCAACTAAAGCTACTTCTAATAACGCAACTACTGTTTCAGAAGATGGTAAAACTTTAACTTGGGATTTATCTAAGATTAAGGATGAAAATATTGATTTTGAATTTGCATTCTCAAATATTAGTTTACCTATAATTATTGGTGGAGCTGTATGTGTCGTTGTTGTAATTTGTGTTATTTACTTCGCAATTTTCCGTAAAAAGAAAACTAATACAGATGCACCAGCACCAGTAGAAACAACTGCTTTTGATTCTACAACTACACCTGTTGCTCCAGTAGCAGAAGCTCCTGTTGGTGAAACACCAGTTGTTGAAACACCTGTAGCACAAGCTCCAGCTGAAACACCAACAGTAGAAACACCTACAGATGCAGTACCAGCTGAACAACCTACTGGAGAAACAAGTTCAGAAAACAATCAAGGAATGTAATACATTCCTTTTTTTGTGCATAAAAAAATATAGATTATTAAATCTATATTTTATAGTAAACTTTTAATTTTATCAGTGTTTTTATAATTTAACTTAGCACAATGTTTTAGTTCATTAAAACCAAACTTACGAGCTATATCAACACCTTTAGCATCAACTTTATCACTTGCACCATATGGTAGAACTCCATATTTACTAGCTAGTTTTTCCATTTCTTGTAAGAATACATATCTAGATATAATAGATGCTACAGCAACACTTAAACACTTATCTTCAGCTTTAGTAGTAAACCATATCTTTTGACAGATATCCTTTTCACCCTTTAAGTAGTTGTAGTATAGATTTCTTTCACAGAATTGATCAACTACAATATATGAGTGTTTATTCTCTGGATTACTGTTCAACTTAAATAGTGCTTTATTATGTAATTGAGCTTTTATCTTATTTAAATTACTATTTTCTAAATTATTATATTCTTCATTAGTCATTATATAAGTTTCGTGAACAATATTCTTGATTAGAGCTGGAGCTATTCTTTTAATAGTCTCATCAGTAATTTTTTTAGAGTCTCTTACACCTAATTTTAATACAAATGGTATTTTTTCTTTAGGTACATATGAAGCTGTTACTACAACAGGTCCAAAGTAGTCTCCAGTACCAACTTCATCTGATCCAATTGTACTTGTATGATTAAAAATAGAATTTTCCGGTTTATCAGCATCAACATCTCTGTTATTAACCATCATTTCTCTTTGTTTCCACCATTCATAGTCAATATCAGCAGCAATACCTTGAAGTACAAGTTTACCTGATTCATATAGAGTTACTACAGTACCAGCACCATCATTACTTTGAAATACAGCATAAGGAGGTGTTTTTAATGTAAATGTATCTTTATAATGTTCATATATTTCATCTTTTAAATTATCACTTATTTTATAAGAATATGTTTTATTATTCATGGAATTATCTCCTTTTCACGTATTAATTATACTATATATTTTAATATTATAAAACAAAAGAAAAAGTCGATTAATGTCGACTTTTATTTATTTAATGAATAATTAATATATCTTTCGTAACTAGATTTTAATTTTGAATCGTATATTGTGAATCCATTTTCTTCTCTTAATGCTTTTAAAGCTTTAGTTTGCATTAATGAAGAATTATCTTGATAGTTCTTATCTGCTAGTATTTCAGTAATCTTTTCTTTAGCATCTTCTAGTTTACCTTTTTCTTTTTGATCATATTTATAAATAATATGATATCCATATTGAGTATAAACTGGAGTAGAAGAGTAAGAACCAACTTTTAATTCAATAGCAGCAGTTTCAAATGAACTTACCATATCGCCTTTGTTGAAGTAGTTTAAGTCTTGAGTAGTAACGTCTCCTTTATCCTTGTTTTCTTCATAAGCCTTAGTAAATGCTTCATCTACAGTAGAACCTGCTTTAACTAATTCATCAATTCTAGCAATAATATCTTTAGCTAAATTTTGAGCAGCTGAAGAATCATCATCTTTAGGAGCAACTAAAATATGTTTAGCACCGATATCACCAATATATTCATCTTTGAAATATTTCTTAACATCTTTATCAGTAACTTCAGATTTAGCTTGTTCTTTACCAATTAATTCTTTCATGTGTTGTAATCTTAGATATGCTCTATATTCATCAAGATTATTACATCCGAAGTAACTTAAATATTCATTTAACTTATCTTCAGTTGGATAATTTGTTTGAGCTGTAATAACTTTAGTTTCTACGTAAGTATCAATTGATTTGTCATCTTTATATTTATTATTAAGAATTTCAGCATCAACTACATCTAAAAGTGATTGTAATGCATATTGATCTTTAACTTTTTCATAAAGATTATCAACTGAATATTCAAAACCATTTGATAAACTTACAACTTTTTCCTCTCCATTTTTTAATTTTGGAACTCTTGAATAATATCCTACTCCTAATAGTATAGATTCAACAATTACAGTTATAACTAATACTAGGATTATAACTCCAACGATTATTTTCTTTTTCATTATATTTCCTCCCTAAATACGTATTTATTATACCATGTATATATTTATTTGTGTGAAAAAATTATTTAAAGAAAAATATATAATTACATATATAAATAATTCGTTTAAAAAATAAAACGAATTATTAAAAATTAATAAAAATATTATAAAAAAATATAAAAAATAACATTGTATTTTTTAATATTTGACTTTTGATTTTTAGTAAAACTAATGATAATTTTTTTATCAGAAAGGGGGAAAATAAAATGCATAACATGGTATATCTAATTGGTAGATTAACTGAAGATCCAGTATTAAGAAAAACTGAAAAAGATGATATGGTTTCTATTAATATAGCCGTACAAAGATCATATAAAAATGAAGATGGAATATATGAAACAGATTATATACGTTGTATTTTATGGAGTGCTATAGCAAGTAATACATGTGAATTTTGTAAAAAAGGTGATCTTGTAGGTATAAAGGGAAGAATTCAAAATAGAAGCTATGAAGATGAAGAAGGTGAAAAGAAATATATCACTGAAGTAATTGTTGATAAAATATCTTTTTTAGCTAGTAAAAAAGAAAGAGTAGATGAATAATCTACTTTTTATGTTAAAATAAATTTCACTAGAGGTGATAAAAATGGGAAAGATATATTTAGATTTAAATTATGGTACTGTTACGCTTTTTAATTTGAAAAAAACATGGATTCAAGCACAAACTATGTCACCAGGGTTTATGCTATGCTATGAAGATGATAAATATAAAAGAGGAATAATTTATAGATCAACAAATAAGAGACTATTAATAAATGTTCAAGAAAAGATAATGGATGAGATTAATTCAGGAAAAGTTAGAATTAGATGTACTACAAATACTCATTAATGGTAAATTAAATAATCGTATTTAGCTAATATTTGGTATAATAAATCTTACACAGGAGGAAGTATGGAAAAATTATTCATTGAAAATGAAAATAGAAATGAAGCTGAAAAGTATTTTAGAAGTAATACTAGTTCTCACAAAGAAAGAGTAAATGATGGAAAACTTAATATGCGTATTTCTTTATACAACCATAATAATATTGGTCATAACCATCCATTAGAAAACTTTATCCCTGAAAATGTATGGAATGTTGCTTACAAAGATGTAATTGGATATTTCTTATTAGAAAAAGTGGAAGACGGTTACTTAGTTACTTTATACGGAGAAGATTTAGAAGAGGCATATAGTAGTATTATTAGCTCATTTAATTCTACATTTGAAAAGAAAAAGAATAGAGTAAAATAAAAGTTAAGTAGAGGAGGAAGAGAAAAGTTTTTCCTCCTTTTATGTTAAAATATAGTTGGTGATATTATGGAAATATTAAAGGCTATATTATTTGGTTTAGTGGAAGGTATAACAGAATGGTTACCAATTAGTTCCACTGGTCATATGATTTTATTAGATGAACTTGTTCATCTAAATGTTACAAATGAGTTTTATAAACTATTTGAAGTAGTTATTCAACTTGGAGCAATACTTGCTGTAGTAGTAATTTACTTTAAAACTCTTTTTCCATGGGGATTTGGAAAAGATAAGGAAGATACTAAAAATACTTTATCTCTTTGGTTAAAAGTAATACTTGCATGTCTTCCAGCAGCAGTAATTGGTTTATTATTTGATGACTGGTTTGATGAACATTTTTATAATGCTCAAACAGTTGCAATTGCTTTAATTGCGTATGGCATTATATTCATAGTAATGGATAACATTAAAAAACTATCATCAAGAGATACAAGAAGTCTTAATACTGTTACATGGAGAGAAGCAATTGGAGTAGGTATATTTCAATTACTTGCGCTTATCCCGGGAACAAGTAGAAGTGGTTCAACTATAATAGGTGGTCTTGTATTTGGACTTGATAGAAAAACAGCTGCAGATTTCACTTTTATACTAGCAATACCTGTTATGTTTGGTGCATCTTTATTAAAGCTTGCTAAATATATTGCATCTGGTGCTGTAATGAGTGCCTTAGAGTTTGAAATACTTGCAGTTGGATGCATTGTTGCATTCTTAGTAAGTGTTATAGTAATTAAGTTCTTAATCAATTATTTAAAGAAACATGGATTTAAAGCATTTGGTATCTATAGAATTATTTTAGGTATTACAGTTTTACTATATTTCTTTATATTAAAATAATCATTTTTATACGAGTTTAAAGGCATATTTATATCTTTCTAAATATGTCTTTTTTATGTATAATAATCAAGTGAAGAGGTGTATTTATGAATACTGAAGAATTAATAAAAGAATCAGAAAAAGAATTAAACGAAAGATTTAGAGAAATTGATGAAATTGAAAACTATTATAGTAATAAAATATTAAATGCTTTTATAGATAATAATGTTACAGAAGCATGTTTTACATCAACAACAGGATATGGTTATAGTGACATAGGTAGAGATAAATTGGAAAATGTATTTGCAGATGTTTTTAATGCTGAGTCAGCACTTGTTAGAAACCAATTTATTTCTGGTTCACATGCTTTAAATGTAACATTTTTTGCGCTTTTAAGACCTGGAGACTTACTTTTATCAGTAAGTGGTCTACCATATGATACTTTACATGAAGTAATAGGCATTAAAGAAAATAATTCATCTTTAAAAGCATTTGGTATTAAATATGATCAAATTGATTTAGTTGATGATGACTTTAACTATGATGCTATCAAAGATTATCTAGCAAATAATAAAGTTAAGGTAGTTGAAATACAAAGATCAAAAGGATATTCAACTCGTAAATCATTAACTATAGATAAAGTTGAAAAAGTAGCGTCACTTATTAAAAGTGTATCACCTTCAACTATTATCATGGTTGATAACTGTTACTGTGAATTAGTAGAAAAGAAAAATCCAATTGAAGTTGGATGTGACGTGGCAGTTGGTTCCTTAATTAAAAACTTAGGTGGAGGAATTGCTCCAAATGGTGCATATGTAGTTGGTAAAAAAGAACTTGTTGATTTAGTTGCAGAAAGATTAAGCTTACCTGGTGAAGGAAGAGAAGTTGGTCCAACTCTTGGTATTAATAAGAGTTTATATCAAGGTTTATTCATGGCTCCATCAGTTGTTGCATCTGCTCTTAAAATTGCATGCCTAACAGCATCTACATTAAAAAAACTTGGTTATAAAGTAAGCCCTGAAGCATTAGAACCAAGAGCAGACATTGTACAAAACATTGAATTTGGCAACAGTGAAGACCTAATTAAATATATTCAAGAAATACAAGCATCATCTCCAGTAGATGCAAGTGCTACACCAATACCTAGTGATATGCCAGGATACGACGATCAAATAATCATGGCTGCTGGATGCTTTACACAAGGTTCTTCAATTGAACTATCATGTGATGGTCCTATTCGTCCTCCTTATATAGCATATCAACAAGGTGGCTTAACTTATAATTACGGCAAAATTTCTTTATCTAAAGCAATAGATAAATTGAATAAATAATGGTATTATAAGAATAATAAGAGGGTAAGAAAAAAGTGAAGAGAATAATCAAATTTACAATTATATTATTTATTATATTAGTAACTATATTTGGCATAACGAATATAGCTCTTTATAGTGGTTTATTTGGTATATTATCTCCATTCAATATAACTAATGTGTCTAAAAAACAAGATACAGTATTTGCTATTAGTTTTGATAAAGTTAAGTCAGCTAGTAAATATGAATTAATAATTACAGATATTAATAATGTTAAAGTATATGATGATTTTGTTACTAATAACAATTTAGAAATAAACTTTAACAATATAACTGAAAATATGGTTTATGATCTTAATGTAATAGCTTATAACAAAGATGGTAAAACTAAAGAATCAAATAATCATTATTCATTTAAATATGTTAAGGATCCAAGTGTATCAGCGGATGATATTATTCTTTCAGATGAAGGAGCACTTGTATATTTAAATGGTGATATATCTAACAAAAAATATAGATTAAAAATTACTAAGAATATTTTTAATGATGCAAATGAATTAACATCAACAAATGTATTATTAGATGAAATATACACAGAAGATGTATATGAACTAGCAAGTGAAAGTGATAAAAGCATACATGCTATATATACATTTGAATTAATTAATAATGATGTAACAGTTTCTAAACTAAATCTATACTATAAAGTTAATCCATTAGAAGAACCTACTATTACTAGTCCAACTAATGAGAGTACAATAGATTATACTGATTTAAAACTATCATTTAAAAATATAGAAAATGCTGAGAAGTATGAAGTAACAATTTATAATAACAAGAATCAATCTATATTTAGTACATCAGTTTATACAAATGAACTATTATTAGACAAAACATTATTTAATCCAAATGTATTATTCTATATTAGTGTAAAAGCAATTAAGGGTGATTATTCTCTTGAATCAAAAGTTAAATTCACTTTTAATGGTAACTCTATAAAACCAGTTTATATAAATAAAAATACAACTGTTAAAAAGGGTGAAAAAATAGAATTATTAGCAGATGATAATGCATCTATTTACTATACAATAGATGGGTCTGATCCAATTATTAATGGAATACTTTATACTGAACCAATAGAAATAAATGATAATACAACTATTAAAGCTTATTCTAAGATTAATAATAATGTATCTCTAACAAATACATTTGATATAAAGACAAGTGATAAGAATAATTTAAAAGTATTTTTATATTCTTCAAATCAAGTTAACAATATTGGTGTAGAACCATTTACTAATGAAAGATTTGAAATGTCTGAAGTATCAAATGTAATTGAAAAAGAGTTAACTAAAAAGGGAATAACTGTTATTAGAAATAATTATTTATTAGATGAGGCTTCATCAATAGAAAGTGCAATTAATAATAATTGTGATTTATTCCTATCAATTGGTTCTAATTCATCATATTCACATGAAAAGAGTGGTCTATCGTCATATATTTATGATTATGGTACTTCGTATGGATTATCGCATTTACTTATTGATAATCTATACAATATTTATAATGGTGAAGTAAGTGGTGAAATAAAAACTACGTATGGTTTATCAAGTACAACAAATAAATTATTAAATGTTAAATTATCACTTGGATACCATGATAATGAAATGGATGCCGATTGGATAATGAAAAACAAGGAAAAAATAGGTGAGAACGTAGCTTCATCGGTGCTTGCTTACTTTGGACTTTAATTGACAATAAAACTAAAATACACTAAAATAGTGTGTGTAAGAAGGGATGAATTTTATGTATAATGAAAAAATTTATTTAACACCTCAAGATATTTTAAACAAAGACTTTAAGAGAGATACTATGGGTTATAGACCTCAAGAAGTTGATAAATATTTAGACATGGTTATAAGAGATTATACTGAGTTCATTGCAATTATTAAAAGATTACAAACAGAAAATGCTCAATTATCAAGTGATAATGAAAAACTTAAAACTGAATATATGAGACTTAAAAATATTGTAGATTCAGCTAAGTCTTCAACACCTGGAGTAGTGAATGGATCTTATAATAACGTTGACCTTCTAAAGAGAATCTCTAATTTAGAGAAAACAGTTTACGGTAAAGAAGAATAATAATCTGGGTAAACGCTGCGCTGAAATATGCGTTGAGGAAAGTCCATGCTTACACAGTCTGTGATGACTGTAGTGTTTGTGCTAGGATAAAACCTAGGCAGCTTAGCTGACGGCGGCAAGGTAACCTAACCATGGTTATAGTAGCCATAAAGCGCCAAAGAGACGAGCTCAACTGGAAACGGTTGAGGTGGAACGTGGTAAGCCCCGCAAGTAAGAAATCCAAATTTTGGTAGGAGAGTTCAGTGAAACGAATGATAAGGGACACTGAAAGCAGTAATGCTAGATAAATGTTTACCGCTTCGAAAGAAGTACAGAACATGGCTTATAAGATTATTTCTTTTTTATATATATTTTAAAACATTAAGGAGTGGTTTCTTTTGCATAAGACAGGAGAAATATTAATGGGGTTAAGAGAATCCGCTGGTATTTCATTAGAAGAAGTGTCCAGGGATATTAATATTCCAGTAATTGCTCTAGAGCAAATAGAAGCTGGAACATTTGGTTCATTTGAAGATATTTATGAACTAAAAAAGTGGTTGGTTGATTATTCTAAATACTTAGGCTATGACGTTGATAAAGTTATAAAAGAATTTAATGAATACATGTTTGAACACACTAGTAGAATTCCAACACAAGAAATCATTAGTGCTATTAAAAATGAAAAAAAAGATAATATAGATGATCCTGATAGAATTGCATCTCCATACACGAGAGCATTTCCAAGGGAAAAGACTTTACCATATATAGTTACTTTAATAGTGGTAATAATACTAGTAATATTAGCAGTCCTTTGGAGTGTTAATCAAATAACAGTGGGTAATAAGAGTACAGATGTACTTAGTTATTATACAGAATAAGAGATAGGAGAAAGAAAGTTATGAATTTACCAAACAAAATAACAATGGTTCGTATTGTATTATCAATATTTTTACTTGTTTTTCTAATTTTCCCTTGGGATTTATGTAATATTGAATTTCCAACATATTTAGAGGGACATTTAGAAGTAAGCTTACAATACATAATTGCAGGTATTGTTTTCCTAATTGCTTCTCTTACAGATACACTTGATGGATATCTTGCAAGAAGTAGAAATATGGTAACTGATTTTGGTAAAGTAATGGATGCAATTGCTGATAAAGTATTAGTAAATGGTATTTTAATTGTACTTGCTTGCAATGATATGATTAATGTACTAATACCTGTTGTAATTATTACAAGAGATATTGCGGTTGATTCAATTAAAATGGCTGCTGGTCAAAATGGACACGCAGTTGGAGCATCTGTTCTTGGTAAGATTAAAACTATATGCATGATGACTGGTCTAACATTAGTTTTCTTTAACAACTTACCATTTGAATTTATCGTAATTCAAGGACATCCATTAGCTGTAGATCAAGCAATGTTATATATTGCAACTGTTCTATCTGTAATCAGTGGAATTCAATACTATATCGTTAATAAAGACGCATTTAAAGAAAAATAAAAGCAACGTTTAAAACGTTGTTTTTTGTTGCAATAATATTAAAAAAATAGGTATTTATAACGTTTTTATGGCAGAAAATAGATATTGAACATATGTTTGATATTTTTGTTGACAAATAGAATATTTATTTAGTACAATTAATATGTAAGGAAGAGTATTTAAACAAGGAGTATACAATGAAAAAAACAGAAGTAAAAGAAGATAAAGCACTTGAAGAAGTAATGGCTGAGATTGAAAAACAATTTGGTAAAGGAGCTATCATGAGACTTGGTAGCGAAGACCATATTGAAATAGAAACAGTTTCAACTGGAACATTAGGATTAGATATCGCTTTAGGTGTTGGAGGATTTCCTAAAGGAAGAATTATAGAAGTATTTGGACCAGAATCATCAGGTAAAACTACTATTGCATTACAAGCTGTTGCTGAAGTACAAAAAGTAGGGGGAAGAGCAGCATTTATTGATGCTGAACATGCTCTTGATCCAGTTTATGCTAAAGCTTTAGGTGTAAATATAAATGAACTATTATTAAGTCAACCAGATACTGGAGAACAAGCACTAGAAATCTGCGAAGCATTAGTTAGATCTAATGCCGTACAAATTGTTGTAATTGACTCGGTTGCAGCACTAGTACCTCAAGCAGAAATCGAGGGAGAAATGGGAGATTCTCATGTTGGTCTTCAAGCACGTTTAATGTCCCAAGCATTAAGAAAATTAGCTGGTATTATTAACAAAACTAATACTATTGCTATCTTCATTAATCAATTAAGAGAAAAAGTAGGAGTAATGTTTGGTAACCCTGAAACAACTACTGGTGGTAGAGCATTAAAATTCTACTCATCAGTTAGACTTGATGTAAGAAGAGGAGAACAAATCAAACAAGGCGATCAAGTAATTGGTAATAGAACAACTATTAAGGTTGTTAAGAATAAGATGGCGCCTCCATTTAAGACTTGTTCAGTTGATATGATGTACGGTGAAGGTGTTTCTTACGAAGGAGAACTTGTTGATTTAGCATCTGATATTGATATCATTAACAAATCTGGTGCATGGTATTCTTATAATGGAGAAAAGATTGGACAAGGAAAAGAAAATACTAAACTATTCTTGAAGAATAATCCTGAGATTGCCCAAGAAATTGATAAAAAAGTTCGTGAACATTACGGAATTAATAAATAAAAGGAAAAACATTTTCCTTTTTTTGTTGTTATAAAAATACATAACTATTATAATTAAAAGTGGGTGAATGCTATGAAAAAGAAACAACGTATTATAGGAATTATTATAATTGTTCTTATGATTATATCTGAGGTGGTAATGGTTTCGATTCAAAAAAACAAATTGCTTTCAGATAAATACACTTTGTTAGATGTTGGTTTTGATAAAATTCTAATTGGTGAAATAGTTTTATTTATTATAGATTTATTTTTTATTATTTTTACTATTTTCCAAAAAAAGAATTTTAAAATTAATGTATCAATAAGTGTGGCTTTACTAGTTGTTAGTTTTGTAGTTATTTCATTTTCGTTCTATTCGTTTGCTAGTTTTATAAATGCGTTTTTATTAATTATTTATACTAATTATTTAAGAATAAATGAAAGTAAAAATAAAATCCTTTAAAGAGGATTTTATTTTTTTGTTGTAAAAGGTAACTTTATAAACTATAATTTAATTATAGATACTTTTAATAATTTAAAATTTCTATATATTGTAAAGGAGAAAATTTGAATGATAGGAGCACTTGAAAGTTCATCATTCGTTTTCATTTTTGTTGGACTAGTAGTTGGAATCATCGCAACACTAGTATTAGTTATCGTAACTGGCTTCGGGTCTGGAAAGAAAGCAGAAAAATTATTAAACAACGCAAAAAAAGAAGCAGAAAAATATAAGAGAGATTCCTTAGCTGAATTAAAAGCTGAGAGTTATAAACTTAAACAAGACACAGATAAAGAAATAAAAGACAGAAAGTCTGAAATCAAAGAAAGTGAAGAACGCTTATTACAAAGGGAAAAGTCCCTAGATAAACGTGAAGAAATGCTTCAAAATAGAGATAATCAACTAGAACAAAAGAATGATAATTTAAACGCTTTACAAAAACATGTCCAAGAAAAAGAAAACAAGATGGACGAATTACTTAAAGAAGAAATGGAAAAATTAGAGAAAATTGCTAAATTCTCTAAAGAAAAAGCACATGATTTAATCATGGAAAGAGTAGAAGCTGAAATGGAAGTTGAAATTGCTGAATATATCAAAGATATGGAAGCAGAAGCTAAACTTGAAATTGACGCTAAAGCAAAAGATATGTTAGTTGCATCAATGGAAAAATATTCAAACGATGTAACAAACTTATCTACAACATCTACAATTTCTTTACCTAATGATGATATGAAAGGTAGATTAATTGGTAGAGAAGGAAGAAATATTCATACAATAGAAGCAGTAACAGGAGTAGATTTAATCATTGATGATACACCTGAAGCTATTACAATTTCATCTTTTGATCCATATAGAAGAGAAATTGCAAAACAAACTATTGAAACATTAATTAAAGATGGACGTATTCATCCAACTAGAATTGAAGAAATTTATGATAAAGTTTGTAAAGATATGAATTCTAAAGTTACTGAACTTGGAAAAGAAGCTATTTATGAACTTGGAATTTCTAAGATGGATCCTGAATTAGTTCATATTATTGGAAAATTAAATTTCCGTACAAGTTATGGTCAAAATGCATTACAACATTCTAAAGAAGTAGCTAATCTATGTGGTATCATGGCTGGTGAATTAGGAGAAAATGTTAATCTAGCTAAACGTGCTGGATTATTACATGATATTGGTAAAGCAATTGACTTTGAAACAGAAGGTTCACATGTAGAAATAGGTGTAGAACTTGCTAAAAAATATCATGAAGATCCAATTGTTATTAATGCTATCGCATCACATCATGGTGACTGTGAACAAGAAAGTGTTATTGCTGTACTTGTTCAAATTGCAGATACTATGAGTGCAAGTCGTCCTGGTGCAAGAAATGATTCAATGGAAAAATACGTTGAAAGACTAGAACAACTTGAAAAGATTGGAAACTCTTATGATGGTGTAGAAAAATCATTTGCAATGCAAGCTGGTAGAGAAATTCGTGTAATTGTTAAACCAGATGAAATAGATGATTTAAAGAGCATGAAACTTGCACACGATATTAAAAATCAAATTGAGTCTGAGATGCAATATCCAGGTACAATAAAGATTACAGTTATTCGTGAAACTAGAGCAACAGAAGAAGCAAAATAGTCTTCTTCTTTTTTTGTTTTTTTGCTATAATAAAAAACAGAAAGGTGATAGAAGATGACAAAATATAAGATTAATCCTGGATTAGCTTCTTTAATGGTAGTAGCATCTATTTTTGCAGGATGGCAAACACTATTACTAGTAAGTGTTTTATTACTATTATTCTGTGAATTAGATGAAAAAGTAAAAGGAGTAATGATTAGAGTATTAACATTCTATGCTGCTTATACTTTAGTATCATGGGGATGGGATTTAATTTATAAATTAGTTGATGTAGTATTTAACTCAATTGATGGTATTGTTAATACAATTAATTCTTGGTTAGAATATGGTAGTCAAATTGATCTTAGCAAATTAAATTTATACTTCGTTAATCCAATCAAAAATGTTATGAAGATTGCAGATGAAATCATTAGTTTCTTATTATTATTAGCTCGTTTTGGATTTGTTGTTGCTGTTCTAATGAACAAACCAGCAAAAGAAACTCCAATTTCAAAGAAAATATCAGAATTTGTTACTTCAATAACAAATTATGTAAGTGCTAATAATACTACTGCTGCTCCAACAACACAAGCACCAGAACAAAATACTAATGCACAATAAAAAGCTTACTTAGTAAGCTTTTTTATTTTGCAATATATACTTTTAAAATAGTCATCTGTCATACCAGCTATAAAATCAATTACTTTTCTTTCAGGAGTTGTATTGTTTAAATAATCTGGATTCATATTATTTAAGAATGATTTATAAATATCTGCTTCTAAATCATTATTCTTTATTTGTGTGAGTACTCCATCAGCAACTGCATTAAACATTTCCTTTATTTCTTCTTTTTCTTTATCAGTATTAGCTTTGTCATATATATGTATATAATTAAAATCTTTTAAATCACTTATTGCTTGAAAAATGTCATCTGACATGGAAATAGAATCTTTTCCCATTGAGTTTCTAATAATATCTTCAACTATAGTATTAACGATATCTTTATTAGAGTTTCCAAGAATATGTTTAATACTATCAGGTATATCTTCAAATTTTAGTTTTCCAAGTCTAACAGCATCTTCTATATCTCTTCCTAGGTAACCAATGATATCACTTATTCTTACAACACATCCTTCCATTGTCATAGGAATAAGTCCTTTTGCATGTTCTAATGATTTATAACATTCTTCATAGTCGTGTAAGAAGTCTTCTTTTGTTTTCTTTTTAGGTTTGTAATTATTTTGTAAGAATTCACCATTGTGGCATAGCATACCATCTAATGTTTGAATACAAAGGTTCTTACCATGACCATCTCCCTCAAGAACCATGAGTTCTCTTACGGATTCAACATTATGTAGGAAGTATCCTTCATTAAATCTAAGTGATATATCGTTTAAATATTTTTCTCCTAAATGACCAAAAGGGACATGACCAATATCATGACCAAGAGCAATTGCTTCAGTTAAATCCTCATTTAATGAAAGTGCTCTCGAAATAGTTCTTGCAATCTTACTAACAAATTGAACATGTATCATTCTTTTTGTTATATGGTCATTTGTAATATTAGAAAAAACTTGAGTTTTATCAATATATCTAGTATATGCAAGAGAGTATATAATTCTATCTATATCATGAAAATAATTAGGTCTTAAATCGTCTTTATTTTTTTCTTCACGTAATCTAATAGCATCTTCATCTCTTGTAGCTAGCTTACTTAAATTTTTTTCGTTTGATAACATAATTATGCGTATATCTTCATTGCTCATAAAAATCATCCTTTACATAAAAATATTATACCATGATTTATTTACTTGACTATTCTTTTTTGTTATAATCTAGGAGAAGAATAAGGAGGTATCACTATGGATAAAATTATTGGTACTATTAATAATAATTTAAGATCCGTTATCGAAGGTATTAGACAACATCTTAGTGATTCTGAGGGTTTATTTGAAGAAATAAAAGCTGACATGGATAAGAAAGTAAACCAAGCAGCTGATTACAAAGAACAAGTAACTAAAGCTAAAGATAAAATAAACCAAATCGAAGATGAAATAGAAAAATTAGAAAAAGATTTAAATGACCTAAACGATAAATTTGGTGGTACTGATTTCAAGGAAATATTACAAGCAGGTAATAAAGAAATAAATACTAAAATAATAGAAAAAAGAGCAGTTATTCAAAAAGAAAGTCAAAGAATTTTAGACTTAACTGATAAAGCTCGTAAGATAAAAGATGATCTTATTGATTTAAGAGAAAAGAAATATGCTCTTTCACAAGATATAAAAGAAACAAAAGTTGTAGAAAAGTTCTATTCAGCTAAAGTAAACGAAATAATAGACTTTGTAGAAGCGGGAAATGATATTGAACTTGCTGTAGATAATTCTCCTGAGTCTGATCTTTTAGCTGATAATGAAAGAGAAAATGAATTAGTAGAAGTTTCTACAGTATTTAATGATCATATATTTGAAGAAATAGATGAAATAACAACTTCTGAACCAGATGCTTCTCTTGTAGAAGAAGAATTAAAAAAGGTTGTTAATGTAACATTTATTCCTAGAGAAGAAAAGAAAGATGAAGTATTTCAAAAACAAGTAGAAGACGCAATGGGAGAAAAAGTCGAAGATAAAAAAGAAGAAGCTCCTATAGTTGAAGAAAAGAAGGAAGTTGTTCAAGAACCGATTTCCTTTGATAATAAAGAAGTATTAGAAAATACAAAAGAAGAAAATGAAACTGAAGAGATAATTCCTGAGAAAGAAAAATCAGAAGAAATTATTCCTGATGAACCAAATGTAGAAGAAGTACAAATAGAAGAAGAAACTCCAGCTGAAGAGGAAAAGAAGGAAGAAACTCCAGTTGTAGAGGAAAAAAAGGAAGAAACTACTAAAGAAACAAAGGAAGAAAAAGAAGATACTTTAAGTGAAGAACCAACTGTTGATGAATTACTTAAATCTTCAGAATCTTTAATTGAAGAAAATGAAAAAGACATTCCTTCTACTTTAGATGAGTTAATAAACAAAACAATAAATAGTTCAAACTTTGATGATAGCTCAATTGATTTAAATATGTTAGATGATGATGTAGAAGATGAAGGAAATGAAGAGGTTAAAAATACTGAATTACTTCCGGGAGAAGAATCTATTATCAATCCAATGTATGAAGAAGAAACTGATCCTTCAATAATTGAACTTGAAATAGAAGATGACAATGAAAGAGATAAGAATTTATTTCAAGTAAAAGAAAATGTTAAAGGAGAAGATTTATTATCATTAGGTATTGAACCTTCTAAATTAAAACCAGAAGACTTAGATTACTTAATGAGTAAAATTGACTATGCAAGAATCAATAAAAGAATAGCTATATTAAAAAAACATAACTTAGGTATCTCATGTACTTATCCAAATATAAGAGTACTAACTGATCTTTCAAGTGAAAACTTGGATGCTATGCTTACTATGCTTGAAAATGTAACGAAAGATGACCTATCTCCAATTGTATCTGTTTTAGACAAAGTAAATATGAACAAACTAGAGCAATCAATTGAAATAAATAAAGGAAAAGATATCGTAGATATAGTTGTTCCTGCAGTTGAAGAAATAGATGATAATATTAAAATTGCTCTTGATATGACTGATGAAGAATATGAAGAAATGAAGAAAAATATTTCTGAAGAAACTTTAAAGAAAATGAATATTTTCACTGACAGAGTAGTTAAAAATTATTATGTATTAAAAGATTTAAAAATTGATAATATAAGAGAAGTTTTAATTAAGTATCCTTCTAAATTATTACTTGATAATAAAGAGTTTAGAGAAACTCTTGATAAATATGATTTGGATGATTTAGTAAGATGTATTAATAAGAACGCTAAAGTATTTGATAAGATATAAAAAAACTAGATTTTAAATAATCTAGTTTTTATTTTCTTCATGGTATTCACTTTCGGTATTAACATTCCAAATATTTTTTTTATCAGTACCATCTAGTAAAGAATTGACTGCCTCAATAGCTGTTAACATTGAGTGATCCATATTATTATATCTATGTTGACCATTTCTACCAATACAATAAATATTATCTATTTTGTTAATATAATTAATTATTTTATTAATATCTTTATATGAATCAAAATAAGCAGGATATGCTTTTTTAATTTTTATTCTAACTGTATCAATTACATCTTTTTTATCTACCATGCCAATTGATACTAGTTCATTAACTGCAAAAGCTTTAGCTTCTTTCTCAGACATATTCCAAAACTCATCATTTTCATTACAAAAATATTCAAGACCAATCCAAATATGTTTTTTAAAGTCATCTACCATATAAGGAGACCAGTTATTAAATATTTGAATTCTACCCATTTTGACACTTCTATCTTGAACATAAATCCAAGTATCAGGAATTATATTATTGATAGTTTTAATTTTAGATTTATTGGTTTCTTTTAACTTTTTAGTTAATACGCCAAATGTTATAAAGTCTCTATAAGGTAGAGAAGATGCAATATTAGTTATTCTTGTTGGAACATCATTCATTCTATTAATTAAATCTTTAATAGGCATAGAAGATATTAGGTAATCACATTTGATAGTCTCTTCACCGTTTTTTGATTTAACAGTAATATTTTTAATAACATCATTCTTTTTATTTATGTTTATTACTTCATGGTTTAAGTAAATCTTAGCACCCATTTCTTCACATCTTTTAGCCATTGTTTCATATAAGAAACCTGGTCCGTATTTAGGATAATAAAACTCTTCAATTAAAGAAGTTTCTTTATTTTTATCTTTAATATGTAATAAGTTTTTAAATGCATTACTAAGTACTTTTAAAATAGATATTCCTTTTACTCTTTGAGCACCCCAGGATGCATCAATTTCTTTAGGACTTCTTCCCCAGACTTTAGTAGTATAGTCTTCAAAGAATAAACTATATAGTTTTTTACCAAATCTATTTATATAAAAGTTTTCTAATGAATCTTCTTTTTTCTTAATAATAATAGATTTTAAATAACTAAATCCAACTTTCATTGTAGTAACAAAACCCATATTTTTAAGAGTTTCAAATTTTAATGAAATAGGGTAATCATAGAATTTCTTCTCAAAAAATATTCTAGATATTCTATTTCTTTTTAATAAAACTTCATCATCTTTTTCAGGATCAGGTCCATCAGTTTTAAGAGTAATATTTCTTTTTAATATCTTATCGTCTTTAGATGGTTTTCCTTGCAAAGGTAATATTTCTTGCCATATATCGTTTATCTTTTTACTCTTAGTAAAGAATCTATGACCACCTATATCAATTCTATTACCTTTGTATTTAACTGTTTGAGAAATACCACCAATATTTTTACTTTCTTCATAAATGACAACTTCATACTTTTTTGTTCTTTTAAGTAATTCATATGCATAAGTTAATCCTGCTGGTCCTGCACCAATTATAACGATTTTTTTCTTCATAATTTATACCTTTCTATATAGTAAGTATCCTGTTGTTTTAGACTCATCTATAACTTTTTCATAATATTTATATTTATATTTATTTTTTTCAATATATTTATTCATTCTAGAATCAACAGTTATAACTAAATAATCAAACTGATATTTTTCCATTAGATTTAAAGTTAATCTATCATTTTTAATTGCCTTATAATATTCATTCATTAAATCAAATTTTTTATTGTTACTCTTAAGAAAAACGTCACCACGAGCATCTATATATGGTTTATATCCTCGCCATTCTAAATATCCACCATCTTCATAACTTGTATATATTTTAACATTTTTGTTTGTTTCATTTTTATCTAAATAATCTACTATTGTACCTATTCTACTAAACATACTTGGATTTTTTACTTCAGCAGATAATCCTAAGAATAATGTAATTAAAGCAAATGCAAATATAGTTATATTTATAGCGTAAAAAATTGGTTTATATTTTAGTATCTTTTTAGTATTTACTTTTAATAATTCACTTAATTTAATATCACTAGATAATATAGATAATATAATTACCATAGACATTCCTAAATAAGGAACACTTTTTATATGTGAACACGCAAGTATAAGAGTACCTAATAGTAAGAAAAAGTATCTAATAGGTATTTTTTCTTTTGCATTTCTATTAAGTGGTATTAATAATGCTAAAACTAATAGAATAGAAATATTAGCAAAAGTATTAAATGCTAAAGGTTGCATTTCACTAATATAACTATTAAGTGAAGAAACTTCATATGATGATAAAACATATGTAATTGCCTTTATTCCATATGGATTAATAAGTGCAACTAAGCACATTATTACTATAGTTATTAAATAAGAAATCCAATTCTTTTTGTTAAAAAATGAATCTACTAAAAATACTCCAACGAAACATATTAGAAGTAACCACATTGACGCATGTAGATTAATTTCTAATATTGATAAAATAGGTAATAAATATAAGAACTTTTTATTATTCGTTTTATAGTATTTTTCTGA
>OCVV011311403.1_pt1 | contig 24117 bp, 45 predicted proteins | sample 1539721 | NCBI WGS metagenome assembly OCVV01 (sample SAMN02144230, study PRJEB22623) | gut metagenome | biome: sheep rumen | host: Ovis aries | place: New Zealand
GCAGCTCTGAACGCACAGGTCACCCGGGTTAGACTGTGCGGGAAGGCGGTTGCAGGTTCGAATCCTGCCGCTCCAGCTCGGGACGTAGCTCAATTGGGAGAGTACGGGGGTGCCCGGATGGTTGCAGGTTCAACTCCTGCCGTCCCAAAACTTAAACCGAAAGGAGGTGAAGCAGAAAGCATGTGGGATATTCAGGAATGTTCAATGGCTCTGATTCATTACGACAGCTACATCCTTCCGGCTCAAAGGGATTATCCGCAGACTGGATTTTTGATCGCGGAGTTGGCTTGTCGACGCATTGTGATATGCGATTACGGCTAGGTGGTGCCTGCGCGGTGCCGTGAGCAATGAAATAACTGAATGAGCCTATATTGTTCAATACGGCATGGCGCGGGCTTCCCAGAACGAATAGATACCAGGGGCGGCTTGTGATAGCGAGCGCAAAATGCTAGAGCCGCCCCGTTTTGAGAGATAGAAAAAGGAGAAATGCATGAATACGGCAAAAGGACCAAACACGACACTCGGCGGGATGCACGACATCCTGTTCAGACAGCTGGAACGGATAGCGAACCAAGACCTTACCGGGGAAGTCCTCGAGGAGGAGATGAGGCGATCCGATGCTATCTGCGACCTCACAAAGACGATCATCGATAACGGACGCCTTGCGATACAGGTGGCAAAGCTCCGCCAGGATGCCGCGTCAATGGCACCGGAAGTCGACTACCTGCTCGATACCCCGCAGCCAAAGAGGTTGGGAAATGGCAAGAAAGTGGTCTGACGAAGAGATCGAATTTATCAGGGAGCACGCAATGGAAATGCCGTGCGCCGAACTTTTGAAACTTGTCAACAACAGGTTCGGCAAGAACTATTCTCTTGAACAGCTCTACCGTGTAAAAGCCAGATGCAGGATCAAGAGCCTGAACATAGGATGTTTCCGAAAGGGAATCCGTAACAGCCCTGCGACTGAGTTCAAGAAAGGGCATGTCCCTCGTAACAAGGGTACGCACCCACCGACGGTTGGGAGGATGGCAGAGACCCAGTTCAAGAAAGGGAATATACCTCCCAACCACAAACCGGTCGGAACTGAACGCATAAGTTACGGAAAGATACAGCTCAAGATAGCAGAGCCGAACAAGTGGGAGTGGCTGGCGACGCTGATCTGGCAGTCAGTCCACAAGAAGGCACTTCCGGAAGGCTGCATCATCCGTTTTGCGAATGAGGACATCACGGATTATTCCCCGGAGAACCTTGTCGCGATCACCAAGGCGCAGAATGCAGTCCTGAATCATCTGCATATCCATACGTACGACGCGGACAGCCTGAAGGCAGCCCTGCTCATATGCGATCTTAAAATGCAGCAGTCAAAAAGAAAGAAAAGGAGAAACAAAAGGAACAATGAGTGAAGCACAGAAGCTACAGCTGAGGGTCAAGTACAAAGACGGAGTAGAACCGATGGTGAGAGCCAATGACGGAGAATGGTTCGACCTCCGCGCGGCCAGGGAATATGTGCTTTTCAAGGGAGACATCATAAAGATCGACCTTGGAATAGCGATGGAGCTTCCTGCCGGCTATGAGGCGATGATAAGGCCGAGGAGTTCCACAGCTGAGGAATACGGGATCATGCTGGCTGACAGCGGAGTCATTGACAACCGTTACAACGGAGACAATGACTGGTGGAACTTCGAGGCGTATGTGATAAGGCCGGGAGTGATCCATAAGAACGACAGGATATGCCAGTTCAGGATTCTCCCGGAACAGCCGAAGAACTACATGATGGACATCCAGACGGTGGACTTCCTCGGTAATGAGGACCGCGGCGGATTCGGCAGTACCGGAAGGAGGTAAGTATGTGGGATATCGTAAAAGGTATGGCGAGCATGTTCGTATACCAGCTGATCGGGATCCTCTTCCTGCTGTACAAATGCACGGACGCATACGGTGAAGGGAAAGCCGAAGTCAAGGACATCATCCTCTGGCAGTTCTTATGGCCGATACCGGCAGTGGTCGGGATCCTCATGCTGCTCTTCAATACGGGCAGGAACATGATCAGCGCCCTTCCGAAGAAGGGGGACAAGGGAAAATGACAACGATGATTTCATTCGCGATCGGGCTTGCCGCAGGGTGTGTCGTTGGATCTGTGATCGCTGTAGTGCTGTATGTGGACCGCAAACGGAAATGAAAGAAGGGAACCAAGCCAATGAGAGCAGAACTTAAGGAACTGAATACAGATCAGCTCCGGGATTATGTGATAGATCTGAAAGGCATCGAGAACGCGCAGGACTGGAAGAACGCGAAGCCGGTCACGCTCATGGAGCTTATCGAAGAGGCAATGGCCAATCATCCGGAAGTGTTCTGGATCGTCGAGTACTCTGAACCGGGAGATGTACTGGTCGAACCGGAAGATGTCCAGATTGAGCAGAAAAACAACCAGATTGAACAGGAAAGTGCTCAGGACGAGCAGGAAGCTGCTCAGAACGAACATGAAGTTTTGCAGGATGTCACACCGGAACCTGAGCAGGAGCCTGCACAGGAAGTTGTTCAAATAGAGTCGGAAAGCGCCATTGTTGGACAGGAAAGCGTCAGTATCGATTCTGCAGAAGGAGCTGAGCCGGAGAAATCTTCGGATATCCTTTCCGGTAACTGGACGGAATATGAAAAGCCTGCAAAGCACAAGTCGATTTCCGATCTCGGGGAATGGGCTAAGTACCGGGGACGGGCACTGACCACATCCGAACAGAATTATGTCATCAAGGGCATGAAAGATGAAGGATACTCGTTCTCAGTCATTTCCAATGTGGTGCGGCTGTCAGTGCCGACAGTCAGTAGCCGGTACAAGAAGATGACTGGTAATGCTGACTGATCAGGAAAGGAGAGCAGATGAGCGATAAAGCAGCGATCATTGTGATCGCAGTAGTGGTAGCGGTATTTATCATCCTGTTCATGTTCGGCGCGGCAAAGGTATCGAAAGAGGCAGACGCCAGGGAAGACGCATGGCTGCGTGAAGAATGGGGAGACGAGGTGGAATAAGATGGTTGAAAAGAAATGCGATAATTGTGACAATTCGATAATTTTAGAGCCGAATGGACCGTGTGAGACATGCGATGACGATCGGTGTAACTGGAAACCGATTGGGACAGATGCGGTTCCGGACGATACCGCACCGGATCCTGTAAACCATCCTTTGCACTATGCAGACAACTGCTCCCTTGAGTGCGCCGACGTCATGCTGATTGCATTCGGTGTGGAAGGCTTGAATTATTTCTATCTCGGCAATGCGTTCAAGTACCTGTGGCAGTACAAGTACAAGAACGGTGTTGAAGACCTGAAGAAAGCACAGTGGTATCTGGACCATATCAAAGCAGGATATCTGCAGGTCGGAGTAGACGAGCAGTATGAACACATGAAAGACCTTCTTGCTGAACTGAAGAAAAAAGAGGGCATTGAATGACGGGGGTGCGCCATGTATGAGAACTTAGTGATAAAAGACCGTATCGCCAGGAAGAAGCACACCTGCGACTTGTGCGGGGAAATCATCGACAAGGGTGAAAAGTATGAATATCAGAAATTCATCTACGATGGTGCTTTTTACGAGTGGCGTTCACATCTTGCATGCAGCCGCGTGAGTTCCGCGATCTGGGATTATGCGGATCCGGATGAAGGGATGAGCAGTGATGAGTTTGATTCGACCTGCGCGGATGTATGTGGCGAGTTCATCTGTCCGGACTGCCCGAAGTGGAACAAGGAATACGGTGAGTGTGAAGAAGACCTGTCGTACTGCATCGACAGGATGGACGAGTTCTTCAAGACCCACGAGCTGTATCGCTGGAAAAGAAACGGTTACGTCACCTACTGGCGCTGCAGGGAAAAGCAGGCAGAAAGGAGAAACGCAGAAAATGAGTGACGGAATACAGCTGATAATCAGGGAAGGCGGTGTTGCTGAGATCTACGATGACACCTACGACCTGACGATCCACTGTACCAGTGCGGATGAACAGCGTGAGATTCTCAGGAAGATGAATGAAGCGTTCAATCCGGAGAAAAGAACAATTTCGCAGGATCAAGAAAACGAACTGCTCGGGAAGATCAAGGTCGGGGCTTTTTACCGGCACTTCAAAGGTGGCCTGTATATGGTGACCGGATTCGCGAGACACACGGAGACCATGGAAATGCTGGTCATCTATAAGGATAAGCACGGGAAGAGATGGGCGAGACCGATAGCAATGTTCTGCGGTATGGCCGGAGACGTCCCGAGATTTACGGAGGTTGATAATGGAAGACTGGACCTGTGATGGATGCAAGTATAAGTGTGTGCCGATCCACGCAAATCCGTGCTGTAATTGCGTAGACGGTAGTAAGTACGAGCCGGAAGAAAGCGAGGATGAGTAATGAAATACCGCACAGCTGATGGAGTCGAATTCCATGTACTCCCACATAATGCGCGGTGTCAGTACGTAATGACACATCCGGACAACTTAGACAGTTGCCCGATATGCAACTTTGATGATGACGGCGACATCTGCGTTCCGGAATTATGCGACTACTACGATGAGGTCAATCCAAGAGAGGTGGAATGAATGATCAAAGAATTGAAACCCTGCCAAAAATGCAGATCTGATAACGGCCAGACTGTCGGAAGGGTAAGGCTTGGGAACCGCTTTGTGAGCGCCTGCGACTATTTTGTCAGATGCGACGATTGCGGATTCATGGTCCGTGGGTACATCACAGAGGGAGCGGCAATTGCTGCATGGAACGAGCTGGAGAGGGAGAAGGATGAAGGCTAAAAAGAAAAAGACCCCAGCCGGCAATACAGCTGAATCGTACGACATCCCGGAATATGTGATCAGGGAGATCGAGACCGAATACAAAAAGGCTCAGAAACAGCCCTTGGTCAAAAAACCACTTGCGTATGCCTTGTATCAGGTCTGGAAAGCCCACGACAGAACGGAGGTGAGCAGAAATGGATACTATTGAGAAACCGATGGATAACTTCCAGACACGGCTCAGGACCGCGATGCAGATGAGGAACATGAGCGTGAGCACGTTGTCCAGCAAGTCAGGTATATCACAAAACACCATCTATATTTACCTGAATCCGGAAAAGTATCATCGGGAATCGTGTCCGGGATCGAATAACCTCGAAGCTCTGGCCGTGGCGCTTGACGTCTCAATGGACTGGCTATGGGGCAGACCGGTGGCGCTGATGAGCTGGATCCCTACCAGCGAGAGATTGCCGGAAGATATGCAGTTTGTATTATTAACCGTACGGAGATTGAAGAATGAATACAATCCCGGGCCTTTCATATCTGTCGGATATATAGGATGGAATCATCAACATTGGTGGTGTGCGCATGATGGAGATTGCGAAATTAGCAAAGTAGAAGTCCTCGCATGGATGCCACTGCCAACACCCTACAAACCAAACAACAAATAAAGGAGAACAAAATTATGAGCAAAACAATGAAAACAGTATTTATCGTTATGGCAATTATCATCGCTGCACTGGCCTGCACATGCGAGACACAGGCTGCAACGGTCAAGTACGCAAAGAATGTCAGCGATTTCAATTACAGCCACCGTTACATTCTTGAAGCTGCGGAGTACCCCATGTCGCAGACAAAAAAGATTGACGGCTGGGTTGCCACACCGGACGCAGACGGATGGATGAATCTCAAAAAGTACACGGCAAGCACAGCGGACTCCAAGCATCAGATTTGGTATATCGAAAATTGGGTATATGACTACGATATGGGAGAAATGACATTACCGACCTATACCATAACTAATTCAGACCCTTTGCCGCACTGGTCTAACGATTTTATGGGGCGAGCGGTCACATACACATCCAAGGGTTTCTACCGTCAGAAGGAAATCTACGGAGAGTTTGGCACGATGTATGAGCACTGGAACAGTCCTGCACAGCGATTCAAGATCGTCAAGGTCCGCACTGATGCAAAGACGGGCAGAGTGATTTTCAAGTTCGTGAACGTGAAATCCGGCAAGGCAATGTGTGCGGGCGGCTACGCATTCTTCTATGTGAGGATTGTGGAATGACAGTACTAATCGTATTGATCCCGCTCGGTATCATGTTCGGACTGATCGTCAGGGCGGCAAAGAAGGCGCCAGACAGACACATAGATTTGATGGTCATGCTTCAGGACAGGCATACAAGCCGGATCGTCGACCAGATCGTAAGAGACCAGGTCAAGGCGGCAGAGGCATTTCACGAGGGACTCATTCAAGGGATGGAGGACGCAAATGAAAAATATAGAGGCGGCACAGATCATTGAAGGCATCGAAGAGGTGCATGGAACGCTGCCTGAGGATGGGCTTCTGGTAGAGGAAGCCCTCCGCATGGCGGCAGAGGCGTTGCGCAAGAGTGACGGGATCGAGAGACCGAAGTCTAAGCCTGATATAGACATCACTGATGCTGTATCCGGAGACAACCTCAAAGACATTGTGGGAGCCTTGAAAGAATTGCTCATACAATGTCTCATGACAGAAAGAAACGTGGCTGAGGTCGAGTGGGAGTACGATAACGGCATGGCAGTCATGGCAAAGGTTTCTTTCGAAATAAAGATGGGAGAAAGATGCGGCTCATGAAGAGAGTGGAATCATTTACCAACGTTCAGAAGGCGTTAAACGAGCGCTCCGGACCAATAGCGACAGACATTTGCCTGTTGGTATTACTCGAAGAGATCGCCGGCAGCCTTGCAGTGATCGCGGACGTACTTACGGAAGAAAAGGATGGTGAACAGAATGGCGGAGATTAAACTAAAAACCTGTCCATTCTGTGGCGGCGAGGCAAAAGTGTTCAAACACAAAAAGGCTATGGCGTCATTTGGAACATTGTTCTCGTACGAGGTTGAGTGCGCATACTGCTTCTGCAGGACGGGGAGGTATCCGTCAGAAGAAAAAGCGGTAAATGCGTGGAATCGCAGAGAGGACGGTGAGAAGCATGACGTATATTGAATATATTAGGCAGATGACCGATGGGCAACTTGCACATTTCATCAATGGATTGCAACCCGAGATTGAACTTTGGATGATCTCCATGGAAAGAGCATTGTCATATTGCTATAAGGGACCTGACGTATACCACGGGCTTAACGGTGATGCAAGGAGTCTGATGCATATCATGTATAAAGATTATGACCTTGAATTAAAGCGTATCAATGACAAATATAATCCGGGGCATCACGTTCCGTGGGAAGATGAGAAACATCCGTATGTGGGGCGGCACGACCATGAATTAAAGGATGGTGAGAATCATGTGGACAATCGAACAAGCGATTAAGCATTACGAGGTCCTCGCTTCCAGATTAGAAGATATTTGCATGAAGCCCGCAAGCGAGTATCCAAAGCAAACAGCCGAATGGCTCCGTGAGCTTGTCTGGCGTCGTAAACTCCCAGAGATTATCTACTGCATGTTTTGTGCAAATAGAGTATGGAACCCAGATACCTGCAAATTTCATTGTGGATTATCAGGTTCGATAAAAACGGATTATGAGTTCTGCTCTGATGGGAAACGAAAGGAGGATAAAAACGAATGATAGGCATTTTGCTTATAATCCTGAGCGTGATTTTTCTCGCCGTGCCGGTTACAGCGACGCTTTACTCGAAGTTCGGATATTTCAAGAGATTCTACCACGACATTCTGAAATGGCACGAGCCGACGGATGAGTGCTGGTGGGACGGATGCACAGTTCATTCCAAATGCAGGTATTGCGGCAAGGAGATCATGCGTGATTCGCAGGGGAATTGGTTCTAATCCGGAAAGGAAAACAGATGGATGATAATACATTCTATATAATCGTGCTTATTATCTTCTGCATATACAATTATTTCTTTAGCCGATAGTGACGGAAAGGAGCCTGATGGAAAGAGATGAGTTAATAGATCTGCTCACACAGGAATTATCCGCAGACCCGGATAATTGCCGGCTGAACCGCATCTTGGAAGCTGCCGACCAGTATGCCGAACAGCTTGTAAGCGAGAGCATCGACAACTATAAAACGGCAGTAATTGATTCCATCATCAATGCAATCAATTCAGTTGTAGTAATGTCGCACACTGGACCATGGAAACCAGGAGAGGAGCAGCTGATCATGCGGGAGGTTGATGAGTGGGAAGCAGAGGAAGCGCGAGAGCTTAGTTTGGGCGAAAGGATATCCATGTACCTTGAGAAAAGAGGAATGTCGCAGAAGGATCTGGCCAAAGCAGCCCACCTAAGAGAAGTAACGGTATCACGGTATATATCAAATACGCGGATCCCGAATGCGAGTATCTTGCTGCAGATCGCAAGGGCGCTCAACGTGTCGACCGATGAACTGTTAGGAAATGAACAGTCAAGTAGTTCGGATGTTACCGACACTAATGTCGGGAAGACGCAACTTTCCGAAAAAGACACAACTGACGCAATCTACAGGAAAGATGCAATTGAAGTGGCAAAGGCACACTGGTACAAGCCGGATATTGCACAAGCATTGGCAGAGCTCCCGCCGGCACAGTCACCGCCTATTTCGGAAGCGTACGCGAAAGCAGTAAGAAGCTGGCTGGTCAATTACCAGGTCAAACTAGCAAAGCTGCAAGGCAAATACACACCATATGAGGTCCTTGGATGGGTAGTAAGCGATTGGAGGAAAGAAAATGAAATCTGGTGAGATGGACTTATTGAGTAAAAAGGCGATATTGAGCCTTCCGAGAGACGTGGAGAAAAGTCTTGACGGGAAAATTCTGGACGAATACATCAATGTGAAAGACATTGAAGGTCTTCCGCCTGTAGAGCCGGGACAGCAGTGGATTTTGTGCGATGAAAGAATGCCGGAAGAACATGAATGGATAGGGACAAAAAAGTTCGGTACAACTATATCCGATGAAGTCTATGTCACATTTGAGAATGATAAAGGCGAGAGATTCTGCAATCACATGACATTCCATAATGGAGAACTTAGTCGTTATGACAAGGCTTTTATGGATGCTTGGAATAAAGGCAGTAAGCCTATTGCATGGATGCCGTTACCAAAGCCGTTCGAAGGAGGTACCGAATGAGACCGATCACGAAAAAGGATGTCATAGATATGCCGTCCGCACTGAACAATCAAGTGAATCTGTGCGATAGCTGTACATACACATATCCGGAGTGTCCAAGCGAAAAAGATGATGTAATTTTCGGGAACGGCATCGGAAACGACAATATTTGTGCTTGCAACAAATATCAGCCGACTGTCCAGCCAGTTGCGACCGACACAAATGTCGGGAACAATTCTGAAATTCCGAACAGTTCGAAAGGTCATTGGATATTTGTCCACCCGTTGCAAGAAGATGATACAGGAGCTTATATGTGTTCGGAATGTAAAGTAGGGAATTTTGAAATTGATCCGGAGAGAGATTTTATCTGCCCGAATTGTGGGGCAGATATGAGAGGTGAACAGAATGAGGTACGTACACCATAACAAATGCGATGGTGGATATGCCATTGAGGAAGTTGACCATAACACGTACTGCCTTGGTCGTGCTGATTCATACTACGAAGATATTGTGCTTGTGTCGGAATGCAAAAGGTGTCCGAGATTGATTTATAACAATGAGGACAAGATAGATGAATACATAAAACAGGCGGAAAGGAGAAACGATGACTGATACGGAAAGAGAAAGAATAACCGCAATCTGCGAAGTCGCAGGCGTGGCTGAGATTGATGATTTATCTGATGGATTTCACACATTTAGACAGCTTTACTATCAGCGCATGATGCTATTTGCCACAATCGTAAGGCAGAACAAGGATAAGGCATGGAAGTCGCTCAGGCACGAGGACGGAGAACTTTGCTTTGGCGGTGGGTGGTTTATCGTTGGCATTGATACGCCGGAAGGAAGTTACACGTACCACTATGAGGACAACTATTATTCACTGTTTGATTGCGAAGAACTTGAGCGTGGCAAGCATTGGGACGGGCACACCGAAAAGGATGTAACAAGGCTGCTATCACTGCCAAAGGCACAACTTTCTCGGGAAGGCACAACTTCCGACCTGATAGACAGACAGAAGGCGATAATGGACGCAGAATCATGGGTTGCGGTAGATGAGTACGAAAAGCATCTGCAAAAGAATGTCGTTGAATGGCTCAAAAAGTTTCCGCCCGCAGAACTTGGCGTTGGCACGGACACGATCAGCCGGCAGGCGGCTATCGATGCGCTTGACTGTATCAATGGAACAGAGGAAGTATTGAGATCTTTGCCACCCGCACAGCCCGAACCGCAGTGGATTCCGTGTTCGGAGAGGATGCCGGAAACTGGCGTTGAGGTTTTAACCTACGATGAAGCCTTAAATTATATCGAGATTCAAACGGTTAGCGATGGAAGATGGGAGAACCAGCGTGGCGATTGGCAAGATCTGGATGATATTGCTGCATGGATGCCACTGCCAGTTCCGTATCAGAGGGGAGGTGAAGAAGATGTACGAAAGCCCGATTGAGTATGTAACAAGTGAGCTGACAAAGCAGCTAGAGGGAGATGTCTTGACCCTTGCACAGAGTTATGGCGTTCGCGTAGACAAGGATGAGCTGATCAGGGCATTGAACTATGACCGCCAGCAGTATGAAAAAGGCTTTGCCGACGGCAAGGCGGCTGCGGGGAACTGGATTCCTTGTACGGAAAGGATGCCACACAACACGGGTGACTTTTATCTTTGCACAGCTAAATTAAGTGTGGATGACGAATATGAAGTAGAGTTGCTTATGCTGGACACAGCAAATGATTTCGATAAATCCTATTTTTCAAATTGCATCCATAATGGCCTTGTTTTTCGGGAATGGTGGAACGGCGGAAATGAAGCACTTGATGTTATAGCATGGATGCCGATGCCTGAGGCATACAAGGAAGGAGGCGAAAGGATATGAAAATCATTCAGCTGGCGCACAGAACGGTAGACGAACTTCTTGAAGAGATATTTGCAATTACGAGCAAGCAGGAGATCGATACAAACGATAGACGTGTTCTCTATGCTCTGGCCTGTGCGATGAAGAACCGGTATGAGAATGACGTTCCGAAATGGATACCGGTGAGCGAGAAGCTCCCTGAGCTCGACGAGGACGGATACAGCCAGAAGGTGCTCGTTAGCTTCGACCTGAGCACGGTCATCGAGATCATGGAGTACCGGGTAACGGACGGTGTCGGCAAGTGGTATATCGGGGATTCCGAGGACAGTCCGGAAGACATCGGTCTGCACGCTGTCGCGTGGATGCCGATCCCGGAGAGATATGTAAGGCCAGCCGATGCGGAAACGGCGCAGGGCGGTCTCGAAAGCGCAACATAAAGCATAAAATGCATAAAGGCGGAAAAGAATATGACATTTGAACTTATCGAGAATTACAGGAAAATCTTGAAGCCGGCCATAAGCAGTTTGCTCGGAAGAACGAACTATGAGGGCAAGGGACAGCTGTATCAGGAAGAGTTAGAGAAGGATTTCGACGAGCTCCTCAATCTGGCGCTTGCCGGGCTTGCTGCCTGCCAGGAATCCGGGGAGAACTGGAAATACGTCGAGAAGGACGGGAACCCTGCGGAAGCAGGCATGTACTGGGTAACGCTCCTGTATGATGAGTGCTACACCGAGGGCGATTCTCAGGAGGTCAAATTCACCGGAAAGAAGTATGCCGCTGTTGAGACAAGGTATTTCGGGGACATCACCAACGACCCCGAGCTCGCCGGATGGGCGATGGCGGGAGAGCCGAATACCGGGCTCGTCTGGACGGAGGAGACAGGAAGCCATTTCGGTGAGAAGGTCTGGGCGTGGATGCCGATCGGTGCGGTATCGATCGCGGAGCTCCCGGAAGGGTACGTTGCAGCCAATGAATGATGTGAAAGGAGCGGACAGCATGGAATATACATTGCCCATACCGGGCGCGGTCTACCAGAACAACACGACGGGGAAGAAGGTGGTCTTCCTCTGCATACATGGGAACGAGGCGCATTTCATCAACGGGGACCTGACGAGCGGGACAATGGACGAGGTCGAGTTCATCGACACGCACCACGCGACAGGCCGTGAGGCAGATCTGGACACGATACTGCACGCCATCTGGGAGTGAGGAAGGAGAACGAGTGAAAAGCATAGACCAACTGAAACAGACGCCGAACCTTTGCGTCACCGGAAGGAAGACCAGCTACGGGCTGGACAGGTTCCACGTTTATGAGGGTTTCGTCGACTGGCCGGGCTTCAAGGGGAGTGTGATCTTCGGTTATGACGAAGCACACCTGATGGAGCATGTCAGCGTCAGCTGCCACAACAGGAAAAAGCTTCCCACATGGGACGATATGTGCAAGCTGAAAAAGATGTTCTTCAACGATGACGAGATGGTCGTGCAGATCCATCCGTCCGAGGAGAACTACCTGCACGGGGTGAGCCGTCCGGGATTCAAGACGCTCGAGAACGTGCTTCACCTGTGGCGTCCGATGGACGGGGACTTCTCGATCCTCAACACGCCGGAAAGGTGGCAGTAAGGAGGGGCTATGGGAATGACCGAAAATGATGCGGGCGAACTTGAACGCCTGATTGAGAAGCTCGGGGGAAGTATTCAGCCGATCATGCAGGAATCCAGGATGAAGGAGTCAAGTACCGATGCCTTTCTGGTGACGGAGCAGGTGGAAAAGCTGAAGGAAGCGTTCGCGAAGGTGGCGGAAGCAGCGCAGAATGCGCCCGCTATGCTTATTGTGTTCGCGAAAGAAGTGGAGGCCGCGGAGCCGTCCGATGCGCTCGACAGCGACCCCGTGAGGGACATTGCATGGCTGAAAAAGGCGATCAAGCACAGCAGGAACCCAATGGAACGCAAGAGGCTCGAAACAGAACTGAACACGGCGTACAAACGCAGGAAGAGGAAGACTGGATGAACCAAGAAGGATATGCGGACCCGACGGCCGAAAAGGCGGTGTCCAACGTCATGAGGGACGGCAGGCACACGAACGTGCAGGACAAGAGCGCCGCCATCGCCTATCTCGTGCGGATGCTGAAGAACGAGGCGAACGCGATGGGCTTCGATATCATCAACCGCATCGAGTTCAGGGACAAGAGGACCGGAGAGGAGTACCGCTGATGTACCACAGATGCCAGAAATGCGGCAAGCAGCTCACGGATCCGGAAAGCATGATACGTGGGTACGGACCGGAGTGCTGGTGCGAGATCGTGAGGGCTGTCGCAAGCGCCATGGACAGTGACGCAGGACAGATTCCGGGTCAGATGAGCATTTGGGACCTTATGGAAAATGATAAGGAGATAGATGATGCAGGAACCGAAGAAATATTATGAGATCTACGCCGTTGATTTCGACGGCACGCTCACCGAGAAGTCGTGCTGGCCGTGGATAGGCGAGCCGAACAGGCCGTTCATCGAATGGCTGATCAGGGAGAGGGAGAGAGGCGTCAAGCTGATCCTGTGGACGAACCGTGTTGGAGACCTGCTCGACGAAGCCGTCGAGTGGTGCCGTGCCCAGGGACTCGAGTTCGATGCCGTGAACGACAATATCCCGGAAATGAAAGAAGCGTTCGGGAATAATCCTAGGAAGGTCTTCGCGTCGAAGTATTTCGATGACAGGAACAGCTGGTGGATCGATGTGGACAGCGGGGAAGGACCGCTCACCATGGACGAGGCGATCGCCCACTGCTACGATGTAGCTGAGAAGAAGAAGGACTGCGAAGAGTGCTGCATGATGCACCTGATGCTCGCCAGATGGCTTGAGGAGCTGAAGGACAGGAGAAAGGCGGAAGCGGTGCAGAAAGCCATCGACAGCGGTCTTGCCCCGGTAGGGGCAGGTGAGGGCGCAATGAAATCAGATGAACTGATCTGCACGAGGCACGAGGAGATAATGAACATCTGCAGGGAACAGTTCGAAGACCTCCCGCCGGAAGCAGAAGCGCCCCAGGAGTACAGCGGGGTCTATGAAGCTTTCAGGAAGATACTCAGCGAGGCGGGAAAGGCATTGGAAGACGGGCAGAACATGGAGAACCGACTGACCGAGTACTACACAGCCATTAAAAACCTCGGATTTGAGCGGAGAAAGGCAGGTGAGGCATGATGGAAGCGGTCTATCGCTGCTCGCTCTGCGGAACGAGGTACGCGGAAGGAAAGACGTCATCCGTCCTCGCCGAGGCATACCTGCAGACGCTCCTTGCCAGCGGTGAGGAAAGCGCCTCGCTCATCGGATATACGGGCAGGGTCTACAGGAAGACGGTGCACAGATGCCCGGACGGGGCGTTCGGGATCGGAGAGATCATAGGATTCAGGCCGGAGGGAAAAAAGGATGGCGGTGAAAAGGATATGCCCCAGGTGCGGGAGCGAATATGACAGGCCTCCCGCCATGTCGAGGGTGGACAGCAGCCTGATCTGCCCGATGTGCGGGTACAAGGAAGCCCTGCAGACAGCTGTGGAACATGGTATAATGGACGAGGCACAGATGGAAGAGATTCTCGGCGCGATCAAGGAGGCGGAAAGTGGCGGAACTGGGAGAGAACAGCAAGTTCGTCTACATGACGGAACAGGAACTTAAGGACATCATCACGGAAGCGGCTGCGGAAGGGGCGAGGATCGCCATCGCGGACCGTGACCGAAAGAACGAGGCGGAAGTGAAGAGGCAGAACGACCAGCGCCTCTACAACATGCAGAAGCTCCTGCAGAACTACCGGCACATCCGGTCGAACTTCCTCGAGACGATAAGCAACGGCGCGCAGGCAAGGGAGCAGACCCAGGAGGAAGCGATCCGAAGGCTCATGGAAGGGAAGGACGATGTTGACGTCGCCGCCCTTGAGACCACGAAGACCAGGAGCGGCATCATCATTGCCGACGTCGACAAGATGATGAAGGTCTTCCGGAAAGAGTGCGACCTTAAGGGCGAGATGGGGAAGCGCATGTACGACGTCATCCGCTCCATGTATTTCCTGAAAAAGCCGAAGTCCGTCAAGGAGCTGGCCGAGAAGTGGGACGTGTCCAAGGTCACGATCAACAACGACAAGAACCGCGCGATCGAGATCCTTTCCACGAATACGTTCGGGATGGCGGCAGTAAAAAATTATCATCAAAATAACGGCAAGCGTTAGTTATTCACAGATATATGTGGACAATGTGGACACAAAAAAACGGCAACCGTTAATTTTATCTTGACTTAATTCACAAAAACTCATATGATAAGTGGGTAATATCATGTCATGGGGCCGCTGGAAAGACCAGCGGCCTTTTCCATTCATCCGGGGAGAGGAGGTTGGTTTTGACGGAACGGAATGCCCTTCAAATAAAATCCCAAGGAGAAGGAAGATGAATGGATTTATCATACTCGCGGTATACGCAGCAGTGATGCTCGCCGCGACTTTTTTATTTGCAAAGCAGGGCAGGGGGAGCGACGATTTCTATGTCGGAGACAGGAAGATGGGCCCGGTCGTGTCCGCCATGAGCATTGCCGCCACATGGATATGGGCGCCGGCACTGTTCACCTCGGCGGAGAAGGCGTACTCGAACGGATTGCCGGGTCTTTTCTGGTTCCTGGTCCCGAACGTCCTTTGCCTGATGCTGTTCATTCCTTTTGCGAAAGCTATCCGCAGAAGGATGCCGGCAGGGATCACGCTGTCCGGCTTCATGGGCCATGAATACCAGAGCGACGGTGTGAAGAAGATCTACGGGATACAGCTCGCCGGTCTCACGATCCTGTCGACCGCTGTCCAGCTGCTTGCAGGCGGCCGGATCCTCAGCAACGCGACAGGTATAAACTTCACGCTGACGACGGTACTGCTGGCCGTGATAGCGTATTCTTATTCACAGTTTTCGGGAATACGGGCATCCGTCATGACGGACGTCGTGCAGATGCTCTTTATCCTCGCTGCATGCGCAGTATTCGTACCGTGGGCCATAAGCATGCCGGGGGGCGCAGAGAACCTCCTGAAAGGCTTCCACGGATTCACAGGGGACTACAATTCACTTTTCGACGCGAAGGGCATGGAAGTGCTGCTCGCGTTCGGGCTGCCCACAGCCATCGGGCTCATATCCGGGCCATTCGGTGACCAGTGCTTCTGGCAGAGGGCTTTTTCCATCGACGAGAAGAAGATCGGGAAAGCGTTCCTGCTCGGCGCGGTCCTTTTCGGTCTCGTGCCTCTCAGCATGGGGATCATAGGCTTCATAGCCGCCGGCTCCGGATACGCGGCGCAGGACAAGGGCATTGTCAACTTCGAGCTGATCAGGGCGCTCTTCCCGTCATGGGTGGTCGTCCCGTTCCTGTTCATGCTCATGAGCGGTCTCTTGTCTACAGTTGACAGCAACCTGTGCGCGGCTGCGTCGCTGACGACGGACTGGCAAGTTGCCGGCAAGTTGGAAAATGACGGAAAAACGAGGCTTCCGAAGGCCGTCATGGTCCTCCTGCTGGTCATCGGCATCTTAATTGCCAACATCCCAGGCCTGACAGTGACGCATATGTTCCTCGTATACGGGACGCTGCGCGCGACAACGCTCCTGCCGACAGTCATGACACTTTGCAGGGTGAGGCTGAAGGCGGAAGGCGTCATCACCGGGGTGGGCGTGGCTCTGCTCACCGGACTTCCGGTATTTGCGTATGCAACGATACATGAGCTGCCGCTCCTGAAGACAGGGGCGAGCCTTTATACCGTGCTGATATCCGGTCTCATTGCCGTCATCCTCTCGGGGATGGGGGCGCGTTCAGGGGAAACGGCTGCCTGAGGGCAGAACGAACCCGCCATCGGCACGTTCATGCCATTGCCCTTCTTTTCATAGACGGAAAGGAGGGCATTTTTATGCAGATCAACAGGATGAAGCTGGCGGACATGCACAAGCCGGAGAAGAACGTCCGGATGCATACCGAGAACCAGTTGAAAGAATATGAGCGCTCGGTCCGCATGTTCGGCCAGACGAGACCCATTATTGTAGATGAGGATGGGCTTGTACTGGTCGGCAACGGACTGTATGACACGCTCGTAAGGATGGGTGAGACGGAAGCGGATGTGTACCGCATGACGGACCTCACACCAGCCGCAAAGAAGAAACTCATGATCGCGGACAACAAGATCTTCAACCTCGGCGTCGAGAACCTGACCGTCCTGAACGAGTTCATAGAGGAACTGAGGGACGACCTCGACATACCGGGCTTCGATGAAGACATCCTCCGGGACATGGTGGCGGATGCCGAGGAAGTGACCGAGACGATCGCAAGCTACGGGCTGCTCGATGAAGAGGAAGTGCAGGAAGTAAGGCAGGCAAGTGCCGAACGGGAAGCGAGGCGGGAAGCCTCCCCTGAGCCCACAGAAAGAGCTGTGAGCGCTCAGAACAGCCCAGACGACTTACAGACTGCCGAAGCCGGGGAGAGCGCTGAGAACGGCAGATTCATCACATGCCCCAAGTGCGGTGAGAAGATATGGCTGTAAAGCGGAAGCAGGGAACGATCAACGTGGTGCAGGCCGCGGAGATGCGTGTACGGAACGTCTTTAGGAACGGCCTCCCTGTGTACATGAGCTTTTCCGGAGGGAAGGACAGCCTGTGCCTCGCGAACGTGACCCTCGAACTGATCCAGAGGGGCGAGATCGACCCGGCACAGCTGACAGTTCAGTTCATCGACGAGGAAGCGATCTTCCCGTGCATCGAGGAGATGACCAAACAGTGGAGAAGGAAGTTCCTCATGGTGGGAGCGAAGTTCGCGTGGTACTGCATGCAGTACAGGCATTTCAACTGCTTCAACGCATTGGAGAACGACGAATCCTTTATATGCTGGGACGCGGAAAAGTCTGACAGGTGGGTAAGACAGCCACCGCCGTTCGCCATAAGGAACGACCCGCAGCTCCGGGAAAGGGTGGACTCCTATCAGCAGTTCCTCGACAAGAAGTGCGCGATGGGGATGACGATGGTCGGCGTACGGACAGCGGAATCGCTGCAGCGCCTCCAGAACATCGCCAAGGTCCCGCACCAGAGGAAAGGATCACTGGGAAGACGGAAGATCTATCCGATCTACGACTGGAAGGATTCGGACGTCTGGCTCTACCTGAAGGAGCACAAGGTCGACATCCCGGACATATACCTCTACATGTGGCAGGCCGGCGCGACCAGGAGACAGATGCGCGTCTCGCAGTTCTTCTCCGTCGATACCGCAAGGTCGCTCGTCAAGATGAACGAGTATTACCCGCACCTGCTCGACTCCATCATACGCCGTGAGCCGAACGCCTACCTCGCCGCCCTTTACTGGGACTCGGAAATGTTCGGCAGGAGCACGAGGACGAGGCGCACGCTCGAAAAGGAGACAGAAAAGAAAGACTACCGTGCGGAACTGAACCACGTTTTCAGGAACTTCGACACGTATTTCCAGACAAAGCACAAAAGGAAAGTGGCAAGCGCCTACAGGAACTTCTACCTGTCGACCGCCGCGCTCCTGAACGACCAGCAGGCAAAGAGCCTGTATGAATCACTGATGGCCGGCGACCCGAAGCTGAGGAGCCTGAGGGCGCTGTACCAGAACGTCTACAGCAAATACGTGGAAAGCGCGAAGGAAGAATTGAAAGCGAGGCCGAATGATGGATAAGAAACTGTCCGCACCGTTATCCACCCTCCAGTGGGTGGACAGGGATGCATTGAAACCGAATGATTACAACCCGAACAAAGTATCCGAAGAGAACCTGAAACTGCTGACACAGTCCATCCTCACCAACGGCTGGACGCTCCCGATCGTGTGCAGGGAAGACCTTACCATCATCGACGGGTTCCACAGATGGACAGTGGCGGGAAGGGAACCGCTTAGGTCCAAGCTCGACAACAAGGTGCCAATCGTCATCGTCATCCATAAGGAACACGCCGAGGACATTTACGGAACGGTCACGCACAACCGGGCAAGAGGAACGCACCTTCTGGAACCAATGAAGGCGATCGTCAAGGAGCTGATCGGTGAGGGCAAGTCCGTCGAAGAGATCGGCAGGGAGCTCGGCATGCGTCCGGAAGAAGTGTTCCGGCTGTCGGACTTCAGCCGTGAGGACTTCCTGAACATGATGGTTGCAGGAAACACGAAGTATTCCCAGGCGGAATACATCACAAGGATATGACCAAACACGTACCGCAGCAAGAAGCGGCCGGCGCTCACGGAAAGCAAGTGGCGTCAATCATGGGAACATAGCTCAACAACAACGGAAAGAGCGCGGGGCGCGCTTAAACTCAGGAGAATCCGAGGTGAAGGTTCGAATCCTTCTGTTCCCGGTCAGCGACGGCGCGTTCTGTCGTTCTGATATCATATGCTTTTTTCATCCTCTGGCGAGTGAAATACCGGATGGTACGTAGCTCGCTGTATCGCGGGGTGGAGCAGTACGGCAGCTCGCGAGGTTCATACCCTCGAGGTCGCAGGTTCAAATCCTGCCCCCGCTACTCAAAACTCGAAACTCATATTGAGGCTGATACAGATAGGAATATCTGAGCATGGGAACTGCAAACGATGCGCCAACATCGAGCGGTTCCCTTAATTAGCGCATAAGCACGGCAGGGCTCCTTTTCCCAATCTGAGCATCCTGGTCCGCGCAAAGTTATACCGGATATTTTTATGCGGATTCCGGGTGAGGCGCACTGCATGGCGAGTACGGACGCTGTGCGGTGTGCTTCGAATTTTTAGCATATTTTTGAATTTATTTGTGTTCTATTCGATATGACACAAAATGCGTATAACATTTTCGGCTTGCGCTGAAATAGTCAGACAATGCCGAAATAAACAAATAGAGCAAAGGAGGGAGACGTGCCAAGAGCGAGAAACCCTAACAGGGATAAGGCGAAAGAGCTTTATTTGGAATCCAAGGGGAAACGCCCGCTCGTCGATATCGCGAAAGAATTGGACGTCTCACCCGGCGATATCCGAAAATGGAAGTCCATGGACAAATGGGTCAATGAACTTCCGTCACGCTACCGGAAGGAAGATACATCAGCTGAAAAGAACGTTCCCAAAATGGATAAGAGCGTTCCGAAAGCAAAAAATAATAAATCCGCGAAGAAAGAGAACGTTCCGAAAGGGAAGGAACCCACGCCGAAGAGGAAGCGCGGAGCGCCTCTCGGGAACAAGAACGCAGTCGGGAAGGGCAGTATAGCCAAGGGCGAGAAGCGTGCCCTCAAGCACGGCGGGTACTCGAAGATATTCTGGGATTCGCTCGACGATGAGGAGCGTGAATTCCTTTCCCTTATGACGGAAGTCGATGAGGAACAGATACTGATCGAGGAGATACAGCTGTTCTCCATCCGCGAGCGCAGGATCATGAGGGCTATCAACATGTACAAGACGGACCCGGAATACAAGAAGGGGCTGTACATCGCTGGTGTTGACAGCAGGAAGACGAAGCGGGTGTTCGAAGGGTCAGCGGAAGAGAAGGAAAAGCAGAAGGCGGTATATGAAGTACTCGAGGAATCCGGGCAGGTCGTTCCGGGTGTCGAGGTGCAGACCAATACGAGGACGGAAGCAACGGCCAACCTCATTGCGAGGCTGGAGCGCGAGCTTACTTCCATCCAGAGCCAGAAGTCCAGAGCGATCGCATCGCTCAACCAGATCAGGAAGAATAAGTTCGAACAGGATGTCCAGATGCAGAAGCTCCCGTTCGAACTCGAACAGATGGACGCGAACATCGAGCGCACAGACGCGCTTACGAACAAGCTCCTCGGATCCGACAATGTGCTTGAGGACCTGAGCGAGACCGATAAGATGCTCTACGGAGAGGACGGTGATGCGGATGCGGACACGGTCTGAACGCAGGCAGCTGAGGTGCTGGAAGGACAGAAGGGAAACGAGGCGTGAATCACGGCTCCATTTCATGTGGAACGAGAAGCACAAGGAATATATCCGGAAGTGCGTCTCGAACACGTACAACATCGCTGAGGGTGCTGTCCGAGCAGGAAAGACCGTCGACAATGTGTACGCCTTCGCACATGAGCTGAAGACCCACCCGGACAAGATGCACCTGGCCACAGGGAGCACCGGAGCCAATGCTAAGCTGAACATCGGTGACTGTAACGGCATGGGGCTTGAATACATCTTTGCCGGCCAGTGCCACTGGGGGAAGTACAAGGGCAACGAGTGCCTGATCATAAATGGTCCGGATACCGGGCACAAGGAGAAAATCGTCATCTTCGCAGGCGCCGCTCTCGCGTCATCCTACAAGAAGATCCGCGGAAATTCATTCGGAATGTGGATCGCTACCGAGATTAACATACATCACGACAACTCCATCAAGGAAGCGTTCAACCGTACTGTCGCATCGCATCGAAGGAAGTTCTTCTGGGACCTGAACCCGGACCATCCGAACGCCCCGATCTACACGGAGTACATCGACAAGTATGTGGAGATGGACAAGACGGGCGATCTCCTTGGCGGCGTGAACTATATGCAGTTCACGATCTTCGACAACATCAGCATCGAGGAAGATGCGAGGAAAGCGTTCATTTCGCAGTACGTCCCCGGGACTATCTGGCACAACAGGGACATCCTCGGACAGCGGAGCATTGCAGAAGGTCTGATCTATAAGACCCTTGCCGGCGAGATGTCGCTGCCGAAGGGACAGAAGAAACCGCACTCCATCACCATTGCCGAGGCTCGGCAGATGCGGTTCGCCAGGGTCATCGTAGGCGTTGACTTCGGCGGGAACGGATCGGGACATGCGTTCGTTGCCGTGGGGCTCCCGGTCGGGTTCAACCAGATCGTTGCCATACGGAGCAGGAGATACGTCGAGGGAAAGATGGACCCGGACACCAACCAGCTCGTGAGGGACATATCATCCCAGGAGCTGTGCAAGCTGTTCCTAGATTTCGTACTTTGGGTGCGTGGCAACTTCGGCCGCGTCGACAATGTCTATGTGGATTCGGCTGAGCAGGTGCTGAAACGCGATTTCTCGAATACGCTCAAGCGGAACAAGCTCGGCGGCATCCCGGTGTCCGACGCGATGAAGACTTACATCAACGACAGGATATTCTGTCTCGACATCCTGTCCGCGAATGACAGGTTCTTTTATGTCGAGGAAGAATGCCGGTCCCTTATGGATGCCATAAGCTCGGCCATATGGGACAAGAAGAAGCCAACGAAGAACGAACGTCTTGATGACGGAACATCGGACATTGACTCGATGGATGCCTTCGAGTACACGTTCGAGAGGTATATACCGAAGCTGCTCAGAGGCTTCGGATTCAAACCAGGTCAGAATTAAAGGAGGCATTCATGGGACTGGTAGATGTGATCAAAGGAATAGGAGGGAGGTTGAAAGGCATGTTCCTTGGAAGGACTACGATCGAGAAGAAGATGAAGGTTCAGACGGTCATCTCCAAGAAGATGGAAGAATCCATCCAGCTCTGGGGTGAGATGTACATGAACCACCCGCCGTGGGAGGGAGAGGTAGAGCACGGCGCGTGCATGAACCTTCCGTCTGCGGTCTGCTCAGAGTTCGCCAGGCTGATCCTGACGGAATTCGATTTCTCCCTCGACGGGAACGATATGTCGGACTTCATCAAACTGCAGATGAAGTCGCTGCTCCGTCCGGACAACATAGTGAAATATGTCGAGGCGTATTCCGCATACGGAGGGATCGTATTCAAGCCGTACGTCAAGTCGGTCGACGGGAACGGGATCCCGAACAGGATCGGTATTGACGTGCTGTACGAGAACGAGTTCTATCCGCTCGCGTTCGATGACGATATGGTCACGTCGGCCATATTCGTCGATTCACTGAAGAAACAGAGATACATGTACACCCGGCTCGAGATGCACACATGGACGCCGGAGAAGTACACGGTCGTCAACAAGGCATTCCGTTCCGAGGAGATCTATAACTTCACAGATACGGAGACTGCCGGGGACAACGTGCGTGACCGCTTCAGGGAAGAAATCCCGCTGACAGACGTCGAGGAATGGGAAGGCATCCAGCCCGAGGTCGAGATAGCGAACATCGAGACCCCGCTGTTCGTTTACATTAAGGTGCCCGTGCCGAACACCAGCGACCCGAAGTCACCGCTCGGCGCTTCCGTTTTCCATCGCGCGGAAATGGACTTCCGGGAGGCAGACAAGAAGTATGGCGGATTCGTCTGGGAGTATGAAGCCAAGAAAGCGAAGATCTTCGCGGACTCCACCATGTTCGACGAGGAGCGTGACGAGGAAGGCAACCTTCAACTGAGCGGAATAGACCAGAAGCTGTTCCGCCTGCTCCATTCGGATACGAGCCTTAATGAAGGAACTAAGAACCTTATCGAGCCGTACGGTCCGGATATCCGGGACACGGCATGGATCAACGGACTGAACGAAGACCTGCGGCAGATAGAATTCAAGTGCGGTCTTGCATACGGAACGCTGAGCCATACGACGGAAGTCGAGAAGACGGCGGAAGAGATCAGGATGTCCAAGCAGAGGAGCTACCATTCCGTCAACCTTATGCAGCAGGCATGGGACGACGGTCTGAAGGAGCTCTGCCAGGTACTCAAGACATACTGCCGGCTGTACGGCATCGTGGCGGACGCGGATGTCGAACCCGTCATCACATGGGGAGACGGCGTCCTGCAGGATACGGACAAGGAGCTGCAGATACGGATGCAGCTGGCGAACAGCGGATACCTCCGGAAGGAATACGTCACGTCGTACTGGTTCGGATGCTCTCCGGAGCAGGCGCTTGAGGAATACATGCCCGCGGACGTCCCTGATGCCGAAGAAAGGTTCCCGTTCACGGGGAATTCATGACGGAGGTGTGAGGTATGCTGACACCGGAATACCTTGCGGGATGCAGTGATTACATCCTCGGGCTGTACGACCAGCTGGAAACGCAGATCATCACCGACATCGCAAGGCGGCTCGTGGAGAACGGATACCCGACGGACACGGCCATATGGCAGTACCAGCAGGTGCAGGAGATCGGGGCGCTGCAGGACGAGGTCAACCGTCAGATATCGGAGATGACCGGGAAGACAGCGAAGGAGATCGAGAAGCTGTTCAAGGAAGCCGGGGCGATTAACATCCAGACGAACGCTGCGCCTTTAGTGGCTGAGGGCATCGAGGTGGACAGGAGCATGTCCATCGCCATGCGTCAGGTGCTTGAGGCGGAGATAAGGCGGACACAGGGAGACCTGATGAACCTTACGAGGACAACGGCGGG
>OCVV011210562.1_pt1 | contig 24112 bp, 19 predicted proteins | sample 1539721 | NCBI WGS metagenome assembly OCVV01 (sample SAMN02144230, study PRJEB22623) | gut metagenome | biome: sheep rumen | host: Ovis aries | place: New Zealand
CCTGGACGATGACGACGATGAGGATTTCCTGGGATAAATGACAACGCGGGCGGCGGGCATCCCGCCTGCCGCCCTGACTGAAACGAGGTAAATGACAATGTACGAGTATATGAAAGAAACCGTGGTCATGTGCGCTTTCATCATGATCATCACGATGGATCTCTGGTTCATCGGATACCTGGCGGTCAGCCTGGTGAAATGGGTGCGGAAGAAACTCCGCGGGAAGGACGCTCCGCAGGAGGAAGCTGAAGCAGCAGAAACTGAATAAAAACAGTTTGAGGCGGCAGGTGGAACAGCACCCGCCGCCTTTTTGAAAGGAAACCAATATGAATATTAAAAGCCTGTCTTTGGACCTTGAGACGAAATCAAGCGTCGACATCACCAAGTGTGGTGCCTATAAATATGCGGAGTCTCCGGACTTCGGGATACTGCTGTTCGGCGTGTCCGTGAACAGCGGTCCCGTTACTGTATATGACCTTGCCTGCGGGGATGCAGTCCCGGAAGAAATCATTGCCGCCCTCTCTGATGATACAATCACCAAGTGGGCCTATAACGCCGCATTCGAGCGGGTGTGTCTCTCTGTGTGGCTGAGAAGGAACTATCCCCGGTATTTCCGTGGCTACAGTGTCCCGGAAGACCCGGCATCCGCTTACCTCGATCCGGCATCCTGGAGGTGCACGATGATCTGGGCTGCTTATAACGGGCTTCCTCTTTCCCTGGAGAAGGTTGGTGCAGCTCTCGGATTTGAAGAACAGAAAATGAAGGAAGGCAAAGACCTGATCCGCTTCTTCTGCACCCCATGCAAGCCTACAAAGAGCAACGGAGGACGCACCTGGAACCTCCCGGAGCATGCCCCTGACAAGTGGGAACTGTTCAAAAGATACAACGAGCGGGACGTCCAGGTCGAGATGCAGATCCAGGAACGGCTCCGCAACTACCCTGTGCCGGATTTCGTGTGGGATGAATACCACCTCGACCAGGAAATCAACGACCGGGGCATCATGATCGATCAGGACATGGTTTCGGAAGCCCTCCGGATCGATGCTCTCTCAAAGGACAGCCTGACGGCAAAAATGCAGGAAAAGACCGGGCTTGAAAACCCGAACTCGGTGGCACAGATGAAGGAGTATCTTGCCGAGAACGGCATGGAGACGGAAAGCCTGGGAAAGAAGGAAGTCGCGGCCATGATAAAGACCGCTCCTGATGACCTGGCAGAGGTGCTGTCCCTCCGGCTCCAGCTTGCCAAAAGCAGCGTCCGCAAGTATGAAGCCATGCGTAACGCAGTCTGCGGGGATGGCCGCTGCCACGGGATGTTCCAGTTCTACGGAGCCAACCGTTCCGGGCGGTGGGCCGGCAGATTGATTCAGTTGCAGAACCTGCCCCAGAACCATATGGAGGATCTGGAACAGGCAAGGGAACTGGTAAAACAGGGAGATTATGAGATGCTCGATATGCTGTATGACTCAGTCCCGGGCGTTCTGTCGGAACTGATCCGCACCGCTTTTGTTCCGCGCCCCGGGTACAAGTTCATCGTCAGTGACTTCAGTGCCATCGAAGCCCGGGTGCTGTCACACCTTGCCGGGGAAGAATGGCGTGCCGAAGTTTTCCGCACGGGCGGCGACATCTACTGCGCTTCCGCAAGCCAGATGTTCCACGTCCCGGTTGAGAAACACGGCCAGAACGCCAACCTCCGTCAGAAAGGCAAGATTGCTGAACTGGCCCTCGGCTACGGCGGATCTGTCGGCGCGCTCAAGGCGATGGGTGCCATCGAGATGGGATTGTCCGAGGACGAGCTGCAACCGCTTGTGGACATGTGGCGGGAATCCAATCCGAACATCACGGCTTACTGGTGGGCGGTCGACAATGCGGTCAAGACTGCCATCCGCCGGAAGATTCCCCAGAAGATAGGAAGCGTCCAGTTCACCGTACGGAGCGGTATGCTGTTCATCACGCTGCCCTCCGGCAGGATGCTTGCCTATGTAAAACCCCGGCTCGGTGTGAACAGATTCGGTGGTGAGTCCGTCACCTACATGGGTGTGGACGCACAGAAGAAATGGAGCCGGATAGAAAGCTACGGCCCAAAATTCGTGGAGAACATCGTGCAGGCTGTCAGCCGTGACATCCTTGCCTTTGCAATGCGGACGCTGTCCCACTGCTTCATCTGCGGTCATGTTCATGATGAACTGATCATCGAAGTCAGGAAAGATATGTCCCTGCAGGCAGTCTGCGACCAGATGGGGGAGACGCCTCCCTGGATACCGGGTCTGCTCCTGCGGGCTGATGGGTATGAGTGCGGATTCTACAAGAAAGATTAAGCATTAAATGTCGCTGCTTTTTGGCAGCGTTTTGACCGTTTCTAATTGACAAAAAGCAGCGGCAGTGCTATAATGCTTTCGAGGTGACAAACTATGGCTAATTCAAATAATGTCGGTGAATTTATCAAGGATCGTCGTGAGTCCTTAAATATGTCCCTGAAAAAATTGGGCGAGGCATGTGGCGTCAGCGACAGCGAAATTCTGAAGATTGAATCAGGGCAACGAAAGAATCCGAACTGGACTACCTTATGCAAAATAGCACGTGCTCTGCACTTCCATCCATTTGAGCTGATGCTAAAAGCTGGATATATCAACGAACACGACATCAATCCCATTCTCAGGATCAAAGGTCTGGATCGACTCAGTGCCGAAGATATCGAGTTTATTCAAAACATGATTGATGTTCGAGTGGCCCAGAATGCAAGAAGACTCGCTGAAACCACAGAGTTTCATATGGGTGAACTGTTCTGCGGACCGGGCGGTCTTGCTTGGGGCGCATCTCATGCTGTGATAGAGAATCCTAATTATCGGATTGTACATCAGTGGGCAAATGACTTTGATGCGGATACCTGCGAAACATATAGAAACAACATCTGTCCCAATAATCGAAACAGTGTTTATTGTGAAGATGTTCATACGCTCGACATCAACAAACTTGGAGATATCGACGCCTTCTCATTTGGCTTCCCCTGCAACGATTTCTCGGTTGTTGGGGAACAAAAAGGATTTGAAGGAACCTATGGTCCTCTTTACACCTATGGAATTAAGGTCCTTAGGCGCTACCAACCTTTATGGTTTCTCGCAGAGAATGTAGGTGGTCTTCAAAGCGCAAATGAAGGAAATGCCTTTGAGAAAATCAAGGAAGATATGGTTTCCTGCGGATATCGCATTTACCCTAATCTTTACAAATTCGAAGAGTATGGTATTCCTCAGGCCCGCCACAGAATTATCATCGTTGGCATTCGAAATGATATGCCCTTTGAATTTAGAATACCAAGTCCGGCACCATATGCAGATATCGATAATTCGTGCCGAACAGCAATTGAAGTTCCCCCGATACCAGCAGATGCAGCAAACAATGAACTGACAAGGCAAAGCGAACAAGTAGTTCAACGGCTTAACCATATACTTCCAGGGCAAAATGCCTTTACAGCTGACCTCCCGGAAGAGCTACAGCTTAATGTCAAGGGCGCTAAGATCAGCCAGATCTACAAACGCCTTGACCCCGACAAACCCTCTTATACAGTAACAGGAAGCGGCGGCGGTGGTACTCATATTTACCATTGGGAGGATCCACGTGCCCTCACCAACAGGGAACGCGCTCGTCTCCAGACTTTCCCTGATGATTTTGTATTTGTTGGCAAAAAAGAATCTGTAAGAAAACAAATTGGCATGGCTGTCCCATGCAGAGGCGCTCAGATTATTTATGAGGCAATACTTCGAACTTTTGCAGGTATACCTTATGAAGCAATAGATGCAAACATCAACGAAGAATAAAATACCGAGGTGCTTACAGTTAAACACTGATGAGCACCTCGGTTGTTTTATCCAACAATATCTTCATACAGTCGTTGGAGATTCTCTTCAGCGACTTTTTTCTTCAGTTCACATTCCCATATAACAAGGACTCTCCAGCCGTCAGAGCTGAGCATATTATAGTTTTCGTTGTCCCGTTCAACATTTCTGGTAATTTTCTTTCTCCAGTATTCCTCGTTTGAAGACGGCCATACAAATCTTCCGCAGTCATGCTGATGCCAAAAACACCCATTCACAAATACGACTGTTTTGTATTTTGGCAGTACGATGTCCGGGCATCCCGGGAGCGAACGAACATTTTTTCTGTAACGAAGTCCCTTGGAAAAAAGGTATTTTCTCACCTTTTCTTCTGGTTTCGTATTTGTACTCCTGATATGGGACATGTTCATGCTTCTGACTTCTTTCGAATGATTATCAGCCATGTCAATCCTCGATCACATCATAATAAATAGCTCCATCTGGAAGTTTAATATTAGGAACCCACAGCTGTCTGCCGCCCCATCCCTTTGTACCGGTTACCTGATACATGGTAAGAACTACTTTTCGAGGAAATGAACCGCCAAGCTGCCAATCATTCGGGGACAGCAAAGCACCGGTTCCCTGGGCAACATCTCTGCCTCTTCGCACAATAAGAATTCCCTGCGTTGCCGGTGCCTCGGCCAACATGGTATCTATGATTGATACAAAAGAAGTCAGCTTAAAATCCGGGCTGGGAACTATGTGTCCCAATATTTCTTTCATAATCCGCAGGCTGACCTGATAGTATGGCTCTTCCTCAGAAAACGGTTTGAGCAGTTCCGAAATATCCTCGATGGTTTTGTTATCAGGATAGAAGGGATAATAATTTGTCCCGCCAGAGATAGCCTCCACATGATCCGTATCAAGAACATTTTTCCTGGTCGGATTTAGTCCTTCAGGATAATAGATCTTAACGTCATCGATGCCCTGTTCTACCTGAGAAATAATAGCATTGTTCGTGGCATTTATATCTGCAAACAGCTTATACAGCCTTTCATCAATATACACCATCATCATTCCCGGATCACGGTCATAACCAAACATCCGGCTGTGCTGCCACATTGTGTCCGCTTGCGGCTTCTTCGCAGTTCTGGTGTAATACAAAGTCTGCAGGCGCGGGAAGGTCACGCCGCGTCCCAGGGTATTTCCGCCAACAATAAAATTACATCCCGTTTCATATTCATCACTCTCGACATCTGTTTTGCCGTTCATGACAATAACCTTTACATCCTTGTTTTTAATCATCTGCTGCGCATAGGCTAAGAGTTCAGAGAATGGCTTTTTCTCACTCTTTGTTGGATTCAAAAGAGTATACATTTTCTTCAGCTCAGATGAAAAGTCGCCCATGAGGTTTTCAGCGCACCAGTTCAGTTCCTTCGAAATCTTATCAGCAAAACTCTGGTGAGCAGCCTGCCTCGCACTTGGATGAATCAAACAGTTGCTTACGGCTTCTCCTGAGGAAAGCATTTGAGCAGAAACAAGAAGATGACGAAGTACCACATCTCGCTCTGGGGTTTTAAGTCCGTCAATATAGGTAACACATTCAGGATTGCCCGCCTTTGGGAAGAAGAAGTCTCCGCCAAGGTAACCTTTCCCTGGTTTGAAATAATGGGTAAACAGAGGATGCCATCCCGATATCTTCGTCTGCAGGAGAATGGCCTGCGGTGTTCCTGTCACCTGAAGGTAAAGACTACTGGAAGCACCGTTCTTGATTGTGTCCAGGTGCTTGTTTATCGTGGACTGACGTTTCTTATTAACCAAGGTATTCAGAGAAGCCGCATCAGCCTCGTCATCGATAATAAACAGAGGGTTTCCTTTCATAAATCCTGTCGTACTGAAGACGTTTGCCCACAGTCTCAGCATTTTCTGATTCTTCTTTAGGACAACGATAACTGGATCTCTGAGGCAATTCTCAATAAAAAGACCGGAGTCATTTTCTCCGCAAATGCAGAATCCTTCCAAGTCGCTTCTCACACGATCCAAGGTCTGTTGCTGAAGAACAACCGTATCGGTCGTAAGGATTACAAATGCAGGAAAACCCAGATCCGCGGCTTTGCATAAGATACCAAACATCTGCCCTGTTTTTCCTGACTGAACGTTTCCAAAGAGCAGACCTATCTCGTGGCTTACAAATGAAAAATTCTTTATATGAGCGTTGCCCACCTCTTCGGCAGTCCTACTGATGGATTCAGCCAGCTGAGCATTTCCCCGGCTGATTATTTTGTTAAGGTATGTTTCTAAATATTTCATTTGAGAGCCTCCTGTTTACACGTTGACAGTTTCAAATGACAAAGTCCATACGTCAAGCATAGTTCCGTCATCATCAAGTGCCTTCTGATCGGTCTTAGTGAAAACAACCGCATTACATCCATAAGCATCAAGCATCTCTTTTGTAATCATACCCAGGCGCTCCGTATCCTTCTGACTATCGTTGACAGGATCAACCAGTCCTGCCGCAGCAAGACGTCCTTTTATCCATCTCCCCATAATCAGTTCATCACCTACTGCGCTGAACTGTTTGTTGCCATCACTCGTTGTATGGGCCTTAAACCAGTATCCGTCATCGGTTACAACAAAGAACGGTGCATTTTTCTCAGGGTATCCGTCCAAACGCGTAATCTCTTTAGCAACGGTCATCTGAACTTCATACCAATCTCGGGATTTACGTTTACTTCTCGGGGCAGCATAGCACACATTTATATTCGATTTTGTGAAGTGCTTCCCATCATCCATAAACCGTTCTTCGAATGTAGGAACCTTTATTGGAAGCGTAAACGATGTGTTTGTCTTGTGCTGGTAGTATAATTTTACTCCTGCCGGCGTCACCTGTGTAACAGTATCAACCCCATCCAGGGAAACGTTCTGTTCCCGTATGAGTGTCATACCCGTAATTTCAGCAATATTGGCAGAGCATCGCGGCTCTTTCAGTCTTTCTATGAACGAAAGCAACTCTGCGCATTCGGAAGATTCCTCTGTAATAGAAGCAATTTCATATTGCCTCCGGTTCGATGCATCAGGTTTTATAACCCCCATATTTGCTGAACCAATAATAGCGGAAAACGCAGTACCGTCTTTCATAAAACAATACAGCTTACCATGGTATTTAAATGCCCGGACAAGCCGGATCTCACCAATTCCACTTTCTTTCCATTTCTGATTCAACTTAACAGCGGTATGATAAGAATTTTCCGGCATCCCTTCAATGAAATACATGCCAATAGTAAGCGTCACATGAGAAATCCCATTCTTCTCTACTATTTCTGCCAATTCATCCAGAGCAGCCTTTGAAATATATCCGACGGCAATTTCAATATGGTCGGCCTTCTTAGCCTGTTCATGGAAACAGTCGATAATTGTATGCTGATCCCCTTCCAGTGAAAGAGGAAGAATATCTGAATAAAGAATTTTCATTTCTTTTCCTTTCTCCTATGAACACAGTTTTTCCCAAATCAGAAGAATCCATTTTTCTTCTTCGGATGTAACCTTCAGGCGCGTCCCCGGAACCTGGTAATCCGTTGTCGGAATGGAGACCCCCAGCCCGCTTCCGATAGTCCTAAGTTCCGTGATTGTCTTATTTCTCAGTCCGTCCCGGGTATCCTCTCCCGTCAAGCGGCCTGCCCCAAAAGTAAACAGTTTCCATTGCTCTTTGAAGGCAGCTACTGTCTTTGTTGTAAGATTCTGTCTTCCCACTATTTCAATAAAATCCGTAGGAATAATGTAGCAGTCGCCATTATCACTGCTCACACCGACAACAAAATCGCAATCCGACCTCTCGATAAGCCGTGTCCTTGACGGAGCATTTTTATTGATTTGTGCTCCAGAACGGCCTCCGCGGGTAACGTTGAATTGTGTTTTCCCTTTTTTATCTGCCGATGCACCTTTTACTTCCACCCGAAATAGAATTCCTTCATGATCGAGGACAGCATCATAGGGCATGTCACGCCACGCTTTAAAAAACAGAAAGAAACCTGCTTTCGTAGCTTTTCCAATAAAGATATTCTCGTCTGCCGCACCGTTCAGACTTCTGTATGTCCCCTCGCTTTGAGATGTGATATTCTTTTCCCACATAATTCCGGCTCCTCACTCATCATCTATTGTTTCCATGATGTCATCCAGATGAACATTCAGCGACTCGCAGATCTTCAGCAGAACATCCGTAGTAATGTTTTCGCATTTTCCCAGTTTGGCGATTGAAGCAGAACTCACACCAGAAGCGGCTTTCAAATCACGTTTGTTCATACCTTTGTCTATCAGCAATTTCCACAGCTTGTTATAACTAATTCTCATAGTGTCTTTCCTTTCTCCCTCCTCAATCGTCAAACAGGTCGTCTGATTCATCTTCTTTATCTGTCCTAGCCTTTAATTCGGCATAGAACTGCTTTACATTGTGGTATTCCTCCACAAGCGGAAAATCATCGTTTTCCATAAAATGGCGAAGTGCTGCGTGTCTTGCCGGGTTTTTTCTCAATTCGTAGATTTCAATCTCTATCGTATAACCTTCAACTTCCGGCTCTCCAAAGTAATCGGCGTAACGATAATAGACTTCATCCTGCCCTATGACTTCCTTTTCTTCCAAATCTGCTTCATCGATTGTCTCTGGATCAGGGTTTCGCTCGTATGCTTCCGCATCCATAAATGCCCGGTACACGGTGACCCAGTTTTTTCTTGGCAATTCCATTAACTGTTCCGGCCATGGAAGCTTATCAAAATTAGTATATGATTCAAGTTTCTTTTCTCGAATAATTGTCTTATACAAGAAGGATTGAGGATCGTTTATGTAACCGTCTCCAGTATTGCCGTTCTCAACATATAAAGCTGGATACTGATTGTCCAGGAACTCCCAGTATTCCTCCGCTTCACCATTCTTGCGCCAATCGGAAAACCGTTCCTCAAGGAATGGCAGGAATATATATCGCTCAACTTTTTCCGGGATCATGTCATACAGCATTCCGAAAGTCCTGTCCGAAAATGAACGATGCTGTTGCTTTTCAAAGAAATTCCCGACTTTCTTCAGCTTTGCATCGTAATCAGAAGCAAAAAATACTGCAGCAAAATACTCCTGGAAGGAGCGGTGAATGAAATAATACTTGCTTCCTTCCTTATACATGATGCACAGGTTATCAGTAAGATCCAGCAAAAAGTCTCTGGCTGTAACACCTTTTTCCTTTGCTTCTGTCCCTTTCAGAACCTTCTCCATGTACGATGAAAAAGTACGATCGTCAAAATCATATTCCTCAGCTATGTAAGTTCTGGCACAGAACTGTGCAAAATGTCTTGCAAATTCTTCTGGAGTCAGTTTTGTATTAAGCGGCCTCTTAAACGATCCCTTTGTTGCATCGTGAAGCCGAGCCATTGTTTCATATGCTTTTGAATAAAACACATGCATTTTAGCCGGAACCTCACCAAAAGAAGAGTAGGTCATCAGCATGATGGTCAGGAGCAGAGGATTACTTGCAAATTCATAATGCGTCCAGAATAGACTCCGATTCAAAGCCTTGATGAAGTCCTGTTTTGCCTTTTCATCCCAGAACTCAAGTTTATTAATAAGTGTCAGAGCTTGATCTTTTGTTAAAGGTTGGAGATCAAACAGTGAAAACCGCGTAAAAGAAACAAAAGAATAGACCGGCCGTGATGTAATAAACACCGTGTTCCCAGGATATGACTTGATGAACGCTTCTAAATCCGTATGAAAACTGTCTCTCAAAGATGACTGTATTTCATCGAGTCCATCCATCAGCAGAATAAGACTTTTCTCTTCAAGTGCGTCAATCACCTGTTTAAGTGTGATATTTGCATCGAATGCTGTTATAGTCTGCCAAACGAACTCCACTATACTGGCGGTATCGTCCCGATAATCCTTCAGCGGAATAAAAATCGGCAGTTCACCTATTTCATAATATTCATTCGCAGATGACAGGAACAGATGCGTCAGCAGCATAGATTTTCCAATACCACCAGTGCCCTCTATGACGATATATTTTGATTCTTCCTCAAGCCTTTGTACTGTTCCTTCGCTAATTGTAATCTCAGGTTTCGTATCACGCGCTCCGCTCATACGCCACTTGTGATACTTCAAATCATTGCAGACATATATGTCATAAAAACTCCTGGGTCTCTCCGGATTTAACAATGTCTTTTTCAGAGAATAATAATCAACTGATTTTTTCAGATATTCGTCAAAGGGATCTGGTACTTCCTCTTCATCACCAGGAATCTCATTCAAGTAGAGGACACCGTCTTTATATACTGATAAATCTGGGGCAACGTCAGCTTTGCCAGTAATGAGAGCAACCGGCCCCTCCAAATTAATATCCTCAGTTTCCGCACCCTTCGGGGTGCCTTTTTTCTTTGCGCTAGCTGCCTCCGTAAGAATAGAGACGAACAATTCAGAGAGCAGTTCACCCGCATTGTAGAGATTAATGTCTGGTAAAACATCAGAAAACTGATCGCAGAGATTCTGAATCACAGCCTCTGGAAACTGATCAATATAAGCCGAAAAGTTCATTGGTTCAATATAGGCGTTTATCTTCTTTGCCAGCCGGGTGACAGCAGTATTCCCATTGTAAAACCCTTTGAAACTGCTCTCTTTATATTCATCAAGAATATCCTGGCCTTCCTCGGAGAGAATTGCTTCAACGATTGAACGAGTAAAGGCTGAAGTACTGCTCCCGGCTCTGATAACAGATGAGAGCCTTTGTACAAACTCTGAAAAAGTCATTTTCTATCCTTTCCTACCCAAGCCTGTCCAAGGCAATCCTGCACCATCATTCTCTACCAATGCGATTTCCTATACTGGAGCTACCTTCTTAAATGAGGGGTCGTTCTGAGGAAGAATGATGCAGGTTCGGCAGAATAGCCGTGTGGGATAGTTGATCTTGCATATATAGCCGCAATTTTAAATTATAACACACATTTATGAATTTTTCTACCGCACTTGTGAAAAGCAAATCTGCGGATGTGAATTCCAAAATGGCAACTGCAGATATGTATTCCTTACCATCCTGGGCATGATTAAACTGCCTGCCGGAACCAAGGCGCCGCTCAGTCAGTCGACGGGCCGGGTGGGGTTCGAGGCCAAGGTGAAGGCGAACATATAAACCGAGGACGCCAGCATCACGAACTGCTGGTCACCTCTGAAACGGAGAAATCCGCGGAGGGTGACCATGAACAGAATACTGGCAGCCAGAGATTTTTTCCGTTTCGGATCAGCCGAGAGGAGAAAATCTAATGGCAAAAGAAATCGTATGGGACTGCCTCACCCCCGAAGAGGCAAAGACACTCGCTGATCTTGAAGCGCGTGGCGTGGAAGTGTTCGCGGCACCGATTGAGATCGAGCACGAAGGACAGCTTGCAACGCTCGGAATCACCTGGGCACAGTGCCGGACGTGGCGCATCGGAAATGAAAAGGTCATCGTCCATCTGACCCCGTCAGATGAAGGCTGCTACAAAAGCCTGCTGAGCGATCTTCGAACCCGACATCGTGACGATTACCGGAAGAGACGCTGCCAGATTCCCGGCAAGCTGAAGCCGACCATCTTATGTCCGGAGTGCAACCGTTGCTCGGAATGCCCGTTCCCGGAGTACCGGGACAAGCATCTGGCAAACAACCTGTCCTGGGAAACACTCATCGACAGCGGATACGAAGAAGTGCGGCAGGATTCCGACTTTCACTATCTTGAGGTGATGAGCGAACTGGACTCCGTCTGCAAAGTCATCAACGCCAGAAACCCCAAGTATCTCGCAGCTATCGTGCTGAAGGAATACTATGAACTGTCGGTTGATGAGATCGCGGAACGGCTGCACGACACCAAGCGGAACGTGTACTTCTACATCAGTGAGGCAAAGAAAATCGGCAAACAGTTTAAGAAGGAGAATGGCTAATGAGCAAATTTGAGGCAATCTGTGATTTGATGAAAAGTGAAAACGGACCGGTTATCGCCGGTGTCGGTGGCATCGTCTTGCTGGTCGGTGGCCACTATGTCGTCAACAACAAGTACAAAGCCGAGATGAAGAAGGGCGAGAGCAGCATCACTCTCGCACCTTCGACAACTGCACCTGAACAGGCTAACAACGGACAGGAACAGCCTGAATAAACAAAACGGCGGCGTCAGGACTGATCACCCTGGCGCCGCTTTCATTATGCCTGCACACACAGTTTTCTGATTACCAGTTCATTCTCATGAACTTCCACGTCTATCTGCTCACCTACATCAAACCCTGCTTCCGCCAGCCACTTGGCGTTCAGGTTTATCTGCGGTTTGCCTACATCCTTTCCATCAGCCCCGCGGTAGGTGCCATAACCACCTACTTTCATGAAACGATGACCTTTCATCTCCCCGGGTACTGCCGGAATTAACTCCACCTCTTCAGTTACAGTTGTCGTTGTTCTCTTGGATACCAGTTTTGCCATTCATTGTCCTCCGCTTCATAGATTTAAAAGTTATGTGGTAAAGGTTATGCCGGACGGCACGAGACGCCGGAACTCTCTCCGGTCGAAATAAGATAAAGACACCCCTCCGAAAACTCGGAGAGGATTAACTATGAGTATATGCTCATTTTAGATGAAGGGCAAGGGAAGGTTTTCTGAATTTTCTATGCCCTACATTTTAACGATTGATACTGACACATTTTTTATCGTGTGTGAGTATGAACACCCCTCTGGCAGCGCCTTCGCACTGCCGTACCAAAACTCATCATCTGCTCCGAATTCTGAGCATAAAAAAAAGAACCCTCCGCTCGGAAAGCCCTTTAATTAAGCCACATTCAGCCTTGTTTCGCTTTCGTATTCTTGTATCAAAACCGAGCAATTAGCATCGATTACCTTGATATCTTCCGGATTAAGCTTCGCATACTCTGCCCGTATTTCTGCAAGCTGTGCTTCTACTTCCGTTTCCTGTTCCGCCTCTGCCAGATAGTATTTCCATCCAGACTCCAAATCATCATTGGGATGTCCTTCGACCCACAGACGGCCAAGACTGTTTTCCACCATATACCGCACGATCCAGTCCGGAGTGAAAAGCTGCGTGACGGCAGGAACCTCTTCCTTAGTAATCTTTCCCTTTTTTGCAAAAGCCTCATTCTTCGGCTCTGTGTTATAGTATTGGTACAACCAACCAATAATCTCTACCTGACCACCTCGTTCAACATCAAAGTCTTCTTCTGGAATATCATGTACCAGATGATAGATCACACCGTCCTGATCAATTACAGACAGATTTAATAAAAGTTCTGTATAATCATTGGTTTTCTCAAAAAGTGCAGGAAGGATCTCATTAAGTGCATTGCACTGTTTGATGAAAAGTATGCGGAATACTTCATCCAGCTTATTTGCATTCTTCAATTCGATTATCGCCTGCTGCTCAGCATTAGTGAATTCCAGTTCGGCATCAAAAGGCGTCGTGACCAGATCCGGCTCAATCTTTCCGGTCTCGGAAGAAAGAACACGAATATGGCTCGGCAAGTAATCATTGACCTCCATAAAGCGCACAGCAATCAGGCGGTTGAACCAAGTGTAGGCAACCTCCTCGATGATATACTTATATGCCGTCTTATAATCAGTATCTTTTTCTTTTCTCTGGATCAGATCCACCAGAGGCCCTCTCTGGCGGATTGCCTCTCCCGAAATTGCATATGGTTCTGCTGTTCCTATATCATAAAACTCCGTCTGACCAGTAGACTGCGGAAGCGCAGCATGGATTCCATCTTTAGTGATACCCATAAGTCCAGCACGATAGCTGATATCAGCAATCAGTTTGTTTCTTGCCCAGATGGCGAAGTTCTTTATGGCAGTCTTATTCATAACTATGTCTTCCCTTCTCTATCTGTTAAAACTCCACATTCACGATATCATTCTCATCCAGCTCTGCAAGGAGAGATCTGCGGAGTGTATCCAAAACATTTTCTACGTCCTCGGCACTTTCCAGTCTCCAGGAAGATGTATGCGTCATATTCCTGATCGTGACATTCTTTGTCTTCTTAACTTTATATTTGACCGGTGGATCAGCGACTACATCGACAGTCTTTCCCAGTTCCTTCGCTCTTTTTGCCGCTTCTTCTGCTGCTCGTCTCGCTTCTTCAGCTTTGGCTTTTGCAAGCTGTGCATCCCTATAGTCCATCTCATTCAATAGACGGATCTTTAATGCCTCGGCCTTATCCGCAAAGCTTCGCAGCGAAGATACGTTATTACAGTGCTCAGCACCATCTCTGATCTCTGCAAACTGGTTATTGTAACGCTGCCTGTACTCATCAGCGTATTCCTTTGTGTCAAGAACTTCGATGACCCGTTGTCTGGACTTGTCTATCGCATCAAGGACCGGCTTCTCCTCCTTGTCCAACACTTTCGCATAGGACGTCATGAATTCGTCCCGCAAAGCCGGAAGCTTCGGGATATTGCTATATGGCCTGTCCTGCTTGGTAATGGAACGCATCTGCCTTACAATTTCTTCCAATTCGCGGTCTACGATGTAGGTCTTACTGTCATCATAGATCGCCAGCATCTCCAATGTCCGTTTAAAGATCTCCTTCTGTTCACTTCCGAAGAAAGACTTGACCGGTTCGTAATCTTCCGCAAAATCAAAGAATGTATCCCGCTTTTTGGATACGTGCTGGAAGAATTCGAGCGTAGACTGGATCTGTATAACCGCTCCCATAAGCTTCTTTCCGGATTCCAGAACATTCCTTCCCGGATAAGCGTAACCTATATATTGAGGCTCTAATCTCAGGATGTCATTGATCGTGTTCTGCGCATAACGTTGGAAATTCATCATGATCGTCTCGTCTGCGTCAGAGACCGAACCGACTCCAAAGACCTCCTTCATCACGTCTTTGACTGCTTTCTTATCTTTAGGCGAAGGACCAACTTTTACTTCTATCAGAAGGCTGTTCACATATGCCTTTTTGGTAATAAAACTGATCAGCTCTTCATCCGTCTTATTGACCTGGCTTACGCTGGCACCATTTACCGTAAATGCCAGGTCTCCCCGTTTGAATAACCTGGCGACGAGCCATTCAACATCATCCTCTATGAAACCATATGGAGCTTTCATGAATCGGTCCATCAGCGTCTTCATGGAGGTCTTCATATGTATCCGGCTGTTTCCGGCAATAAAGGAGAGTACATCGTCAAGCGCATGCGCATTTGCTTCCGTTCCACCTTTGAGATCAAGGGTGATCTGATTCGAAGTGCGGAACATTTTTCTGATATCGGCTTCGCTGAATGCTGTATCTATATAGGAAAGCTTATGGTAGACTGTCTGCATAAGTCTCCCAATCGCCTCATTCATACGTCCGTTAACTTCTTTAGCCTTCGTCTTTATAATATCAGCATTGACATAAATAACAGACTCTTTCAGGCTCTCCGTCAGATAAAGCTTTGCATTATTGTTCCGGTCCCGCATCTCTACCCGTTTTGCTTCCTTGATCGTCTCATACTTGGTCAACTGTGAGGATGTGTTGAGACGCAGATATTTCTCAATTTTCAGATAGACGCGGATCTCATCAAGAAAGGCTGCATCATTCGGCAGCATTACAATGACTTCCCGCCCCTGGCCTGACATCATGCGGAGCGTTGCGTCATCACATCCTCCTTCATACCAGGGGGTCAGGATACGGAGACCGATATCATAGTTCTGGTTGGATTTATAAGGACGGTCATCTACAGCCTGGTTAAAACCGAAAGAATATCTGCCGTTAAAAACCGGATACCGGTATCGCTTGTCCGTAAATATATCTTCGAAAATCATTTCCGATACTTTGTTGATCACTTCCGACATTTCAACATTCTGATTGTTTATCTCGCGGTTGATCTCCTGTTCCTCATCGGTCAGGAACACATAAATGCTGCCATTCTTCTGTACAAGCATCTGCTGTTCAAGAACTCTCAGGGCATCTTCCACCCTGCCTTTAAGCTCAATGCGGTCATCATCAATGCTGCTGATCATGAGAGACGTGATATTTTCAATGTTTGCCTCGACCTCAAGGATATATTTGATCATAAACAGGGTCTTCAGGACGTTAATGGCAAATACGTTGGATACTTTATGTTCCGGATTGATCTTGGTATTGTCATAGGCGCGGATAATAACTCCCCGGTGGCTGTGGTCCAGGAAGTTCTCAAGGGCATCATAGAACAGGTGGAACGGTACGAGCACGCCTATCTCCTCATCTTTCAGATAAGCGGCAGATTCCTTAAATAGTGCAAGCATAGAACGTTCACCTTCTGACAAATGCTTGCCTGATGCGCCGTGGGTGCGGATCGATGTCAACACACTTGCAAGAAGGTTGAACTGATATGGAACGAAAGGATATACTTCCGAAAAGTCTTCTGCATTTGCATACAGTTTCTTCTCAACCCCATCATTGAATACGATAAGGTTCTTAATAATAGTAGCTTTTTGGCCATAAAGCAGCCTAAGTGTCTGCGCAGCTGTGTCTTTCTTATCCAGGATCCTCTTCTTGATGACAGCATCTACATTGGCCGATGACAGGGACAGCCTTGTATCAAAACGCCCCTGTATCTTGGAGAAATCGTTTCCTTTGACCTTGGTAACAGAATCTATATCCTGCTGGCTGGTCACAATGACCCAGGCTTTGCCCTTGCATTCCTTCCCCAGTTCCTCCGTGACGGTCTGGAGGTTCAGCATGAGCTTGCTGTCCTCACCGATATACTGGCCGATCTCGTCTACAAGGAAAACTACATGATGGTTATTCCCTTTCCCATCAATATAGGCTCTCACCCTTCTGGCAAAATCCTCTATACTGATCTGGTACGGCTCAGACGCTTTCTCGCACCAGTTCCTTGCTGCCGGTTCGCTCATGAAATCCATGTCGACCAGGACATCGACTACGGTGTCCTGAATAAAGTCGAATTTGTGGCGGTTCTCGATCCAGGGCTTTCCATACTCATCCTCAAATGCCTCTTTGAACTCATCCATGCGCCCGACCTCGGTCAGCTGCTGCTCCAGATCTGCCAGCTGAGGGATCGATCCACAGAATCCCTGCATTTCATTAAAGACGCGCAGGAAAACATTGACGATGGCATCCTTGTTCTGCTTACTGCCGGTATCACTCTTGGAATCGATATTGAAAAGAACAACATCTGTCGGCGTCTCTGCTGCCAGTCTCATATCTGCCAGCACCATAGGATCCATTATTTTCTGGTCCTCTACAAAGAAATCAAGGGCATGTCTGTTATCGACCTGTTTATTCTCCAGAAGATAGGACAGGATCTTCAGGAAGTGGGATTTACCGCTTCCAAAGAAACCGGAGATCCATACACCCATTTTCGGTGTTGTGCCGAGGATTCCCTTCTTGTATGCCGAAAAGAAATCAGCAAAATGTTTCTGCAGTTCACGTGTCACGACATACTCTTCCAGTTCCTGTCGTACGTTGGTATCCTCTCCCTGTCCGACGATGATGACACCCTGAATGTCTCGGTCTATCTTCTTCTCAAACATGTCTTTTACAAGCATCTTTCTACCTCCCTCATTTAACCAGTCGAAATGCCCTGTAATAGTTATCGTCTTTTATCTCATTGAACAGGATCAGTTCCTGCTCGTTATATGTGCCCGGAAAGAACATCACCACCGGGGATCTGACAAATGCCTGGTGCAGGTTGTTGAGCACCTTATGGGACCGGAGGATAGGGTAGCATTTCCCTATGCCGGTCAGAAATACTACAGAATTCTCCGGCGTGTTATCCTTTATGTATTGAACAATCAGGCTGTCATCATCATTTATCTTCATGGAGTTGCTGACAGCTTTCGTGATGCGTCCTATTCCCCGCCTTTTCTCGAAGCGGTAGCACTGCTCAAGAAAATCCTCCTTCTCAAGGTAATCCATGATGATATCATAAAGGTCGAACACGACCAGTTCAAATCCATCAACGCCTTTTCTGTTCTTCCTTTTCATGTATTCGATCCGCTCACGGACTTCCAGCTCTTTCTCCGGTGCATAATCGAATACCCAATAATTCACCTCATTCGCCCTGCCGCTGCTCTGCCTGAATGACGGTTTTCTGATTGCAGCTTCCATTGCATCAAGTCTTTCGGTAATGCCAGACATTATCCCTGCTCCATTTCATGTAATATAACTTATCGGAAGTTCCACAAGAAATTCCCGATAAATGGCCGATTTATCGGCCGCATTTCGATTATCGGGTTCGCGAAACACTTCCGATTATATTGTATCTACTTAACCAACCGAGTATTGCATATCTTTGTGTTTTCTACTTATCACAAGACTTGAAAATGCATCAACAACAGTCATACTCCTTAAGCATCACTTTAGCTGTGTTAATGTATAATCCATACCCCAACTTCGGAAATATCACCTGATTCCAGTCAGTGCATGAATATAGTATTCAAGAGTGTGTTCAATGAGCCAGCGCTCCATCTCCAAATCAAGGATCGGTTTTATGATGTGATGTACATCCTTCCCTTTGTCGGTTAAGCCGGCTTCAAAAAGCATGGTCTTATAGCAGGCGCCTAGGCGCTTTATGGTAGCATCCGTCCAGCCCGCGATCTTATCACTCTGCTCCTGCTTGTTCTTAAAGAAAATGCGTATATCACTGTCAGTAAGCTCATTGCTTCCGATGATCATCTTCTCTCGAACTACTTCATAAATGAATTCAGAGAAAAGAGTGTCATATTCCATAGTTGCAACTAATGCAAAGAGCTTCTGCGCTGCCACATCACATGATTGAAATACGGAATAAAAACTATCATCCAGACACTTCATTCTTCCCGATACAGTGTTCCAAATCTGAGTAGCACGCTGTGTTGTCGGCGCACCAAATATGTTTTCACTTTCATTTAGTTTCTTTATTTCTTCCCAGGATTTCCCTTCCGCTCGAAGAAATGTGACCTTGCGGAATTCCATGAACCAGAAAGAATGTTTAACAGCACCGGCGCTGTAGGGTCTCTTTTTCATTTTCTTGTTTCCTTGTTGAATGTTCTATGCTGGGTTCTCATAATCGATACCGGCAAGAGCTTTCCATGTTTTATTTCAGACGATTACAATGCCCATATTATATCGTCGAATTCTTTTCAGTTTCATACATATAATATGATAGCAGTTGGCTTTTTAATGCACAAGATAAAATAAAAATCGTGGCGTTTTTTCGACCAATGTTTCCGCGGTAAACACGCGCATCGTTTAAAATATATTGAAGGCTGCCGGTAAACGGCAGCCCTTCACTTTAATTCTGCTTTTCTCCGTAACAGTACACTGCCCCTATTCAGGCTACCGTTGTCAGATAATCGATTAGTTCTTTCTTATGCCCTTTGATCCGAATTGGCGGGTTTTCATTATAATAATTTCCAGAGCAAATCAACCAAAAAACCTTATCAACCCGATAAGGGGTTATATCCGGATCAACGCTTTTACAGTCTTCCGCCATTCTCTCGATTGCATCAAATGCAGAAATCGGATCTTTTTCGCAAAGGTCAATGGCATGGAAAACATCAATCATATGGATATCCGGTTTGGGATAGTTTGTATACCCCAGTTCTTTCAAAAGATCGCAAGCGAGTGCAAAGCCAATGCCCCGGACTCGTGATTGAATTAATAATGGCAATGCCATTCTTGAGATGGCATTATAATCAAAGCGTTTGACGAACTCATCGAAATCTATAGCATCTTTAAAACCACTGACAAATTTCGCCGAGTCCACAACCGAGCAGCTCCATTTATACCAGCTACAGTACTTGTTATCCGGCGTGGTCACTTTGAATCTTTCACGGAATGCATGATATAGCTCCTCGACCTTCATCTCAGAAATATAATGCAAATCATAATCGTGAAGTATCTCAGATATTTCTGTTTCCCGCCTATTGAAAGCTATAACGTTCGGCATCCTCTGATAGTTTTGTGCGGAAAAAATAAAGCGGATATACACCTCTTTCAAAGATGTATAGTCCCGGTCATCACCATAAAAGTAGTCTTCGAGCTGAACTCCCTTGGGCTTGATTTGTTCCAGATACCGGTAGGCAGCCTGATAAAGCTTGATGTTTCTTTCCTTCGTCATATCTTATCTCCAACACGATGTTATAAAACAGCATGGCTAATGCTTCCAGCTTTTTATGGCATTAACCGCATTACACGTTATTAATCAACTGAAGTAAATCTTTTTCAAAATTCATGAGCGCTACAAATTGAGCATGCCATGCAATTTTATCTTTGGCTAATTGGTAAGATCAGTCTGTTTTCTTTGAAACTGTCAGATTCTGTCAGTTACTCAGTGTCCAAAATTCTTATATCCGGATTTTTTGCACCGAGACCTTTCTCCAGCCATTTTCATTTCACTTTCGACAGTGCTTTTTTTAAATGTGGTGAATGAGATATTCCACTAAAAAAATCCGGATTTTGTTTGATAAAAATCAGATCATTCTTTATATCCGAATCGAGTATCATTTTCTCTGAAAAGCGCTTACATATATCATCCAATTCATCAAGATAATCATGTGTTAAACGATCAAGATTATCTACGTAATCTCTTGTATAATCCTTGGACTTGCTAATATTCATGATATCATTTCTAATTTCTCGGACCTTATCTTTCCGAGAATAAAACTCTACCTCTCTGCTATGTGCCACCGTTATCGATGCCATTATGACAGAAGTCACGCAGCTTAAAAAAGAAATTACGGCAAGTACTATGTCTATATCGATTTTTGTAATTGAAACAGGCATTATCACTCCCTCGGTCTGACTAAACTGTATATTCTGGTCTTTATCAGCTTAACAGCTTGGTTTATTTCAGCTTTCTTTCTAGTTATATCTATGGACGGCGGCTCATTCTGATGAATCCAATTCATTGCATCTGCAATTTTCATCATATCAATTTTGGAGGCACGTTTCATTCTTCCATTTTCCATTATACGTAAGTTCAAAATGCAAATTATGATGGATTCTGCTTGCGCAAATATTTCATCCGCCCGATATAAATCACTCAAAAGATCCTTCGCTACATTAAACCACCATGGCGGTTGGCCTCCATTTGAAGCAATTTGCTCACAGGACATGATATGTTTCGCCCTAATATAGGCCTCTTTTAAAACAGGGTATTCTCTTGAATCATTTGCACATACGACATAAATTATTATACTATTATGAATCTTTTCAGGTCTCTTACGAAATACCACTTTGACAGGGGACATATGCGTTCTCCTTTTGCAATAATACGACATATATTGACTTATAATACAGAAATAACCTTTGAACCTTTTTTTCGATTGCACTTCCAACATAACGTTTGCAAGTTATCTTCCTTTGTGAGTCCTCCCATAGAAATAGGTTTAATATGATCTATTTCAAGTAATAGATTAGGTTCTTTATATATTGAATTTCCACAGTCACAACATGTATAATTGTCGCGTTCCTTAATGTATGTTCTAAGCTTAGTTGTCATCAAGGATCTTTGCTCTTTTGCAAATGCCTCTGACGATAATTTGCATTCCAGGAGATTTATCAACTGAATAATATTCTCTTCACTCATAGCAACAGGAAAGGAACGTTGTACCAGACCTCCGTTACTTGTATAATTAAACCTATATTCAAAATTTAAAACGGCCTCATCTATTACCGTCAATCCCAACCTTGAATAAAAACCATCCTCATCAGCTTCAAGTACATACTCAGGTACGTTCTGTACATATTGATTATATTCTTCCTTATATTTATCTAAAATTTGTTTTGCTTCTTTCAATGTTTCCAGTTCTTCAATGAGCACCCGCAGCCTATTAATCTGTTGTCTATACTGGCTTTTATTAGGATAAAAATATTTAACTACGTATTTAATGGGATCGTTCTCAGCACTCCCAAATACAGCAGCCGACACCTCTGCAGTAAAAGGTGTAATGCTTTTTTTATACGGTCTAATATAGTTATATACATCATTATTTTGGGTCTCATCTCTAACTACTCTCTTTCCAAACAATTGTGTTATTGATTGAGCTTTTTCATTGATATACTCATTAAATTCTCTCTGAGATTGTGTTATTAAGCTACTTGTTTCTTTGATCTTTGCAAACTCTTCCGAATCATAATACTCACCTATTTTTTTGTCATCTTCGACTATTCTTCGTATTTGATTCTCATATGAAGAAATCATATCTTCGAGCCTACTCCACTCATAGCTATTGATTCTAGAGACCTTTTGAATGCCAGATATGGCATCCTTTCTTAACTTCTGTTCTATATCGTCAATCTTTTTTTCATAGGACTTTGCTATCAGTGTCTCTTTTGAGTTATCTGCAAAATCGATAACTGCATTTACCTTATCAAAAAACATATGCTTCTTTTCATCCAATGCCTCTATAGACTGTTGTTTAAGAAGCTTGTTATACTCTCCTTTTGTCATTAAATACTCTGGATGTGATGCTATTTCATTAATTCGTAAAGTAGTAATAGAGAGCATTTTTTCAGCTTGACTTTTTCCAGCAGGAGAAGTGTATTCAATCAACACCCTATAGTTCTCTGTAAGCGGCAAATAGTCTATTAGTTGCTTTTCTATAAAAGCATAGTGTGGCCTTGCTTTATAATCATTATCTTTTAAAAAAGAATTTATACTGTTTTTATACCGTTTTCTTATTTCTAGTTTCCTTCTTACATTTTCAAGAGAATCCTTATCCCTAAAATATGATAAATCGGAATAATTATCAAAAGCTTGCCGACTATTAACGATTATTCGATCGTCATATTCTTTCAATTGCAGATCTATGGATTCTATACGAATCTTTTTCTTAACTTCAGCTAATAATTCTCTTTGCTGTTTATGTAGGTACCATTTTATTATGAAAATGATAACCGTAGCTATTATTATACTACTTCCAATTATAATGAAGATTTCTTTATTATCAGAAACAAAGCCTATTGCCCGTTTCACCGCTTGATATATAACCCCGACAAGTAACAAAAGTATAGCTCCAATTCCATTAGAACTATCCCTTTTCTTGCTTCCCCTTTTAGCCATAAAATCCCCCTCAATTTTTTTGCATCGGCTCTACAAGATAAAAACGCATTTATTCCAACAACTCTCATTTCTATAGATTGAGGATCAAACACTGATACTATAACTTTATCTATCTATACATCATATTGTGATCATTTTTCTCAATCGTAATAGGAATCTAACTAATTACCGTGTACTCCACCATATACCCGCCAAAGTCAGACATGCTCAGTTTTCGTTCCTGCTACCGTACTGTCATCAATTCCGTTTATCAGAAATAATTCTATTGTTTTCCGTATGCCATAGTTCTGCCCTATTTGTGCTGATAGTCACTTTTCCTGTAATATTTTACCACAAAAGTACTATTCCATGCCGACGACTTATATCCCATCAACGCCAAAAAGGATTCCCGTTGCCTTTCCTGGGCAACAGGAATCCTTTTCATCTCTTCGGCAAATGGTGCTTTGCTAAAAAGCTGGTTTTGAGATTCTTAGGCTACTGAAATTTCAATTAGCGAACTCAAAACTATTCAATACTGCATAATAGTCATCAATTGTGATGTTATTTTCGTCATCAGCCATTATTGCAGAAACGTAAATATATTTATTCTGTGTATATAGCATTGTTTATAAAATTGTTCCCTGCTTGCTCGTCTCCTCAAGTACTATTTTTCCATCAACATACAATCCCCTAAAATATTTCGTCGTACAAGGATATGCCTTACTATTTTTGATAGATCCACCTTTTTCCAGACTGTTATAATCAGCCTTAATTAAATATTTAAATTCTTCTGTTGATAAATCATCATAATAGTTTTCATCTACCTTCTGATTAATCCAAACGCTTATGCCCAAAAATGTCTTTGAATTTTTGCCAAAAGGATAATAATACTTTGTACCTTCCTTTTCTACAACTCGCCATGATTTTGGTATTCTATACTCAAACTCATCAATCCTGTCAATTAATGCCTCTTCTGTAAAAGAAGTATCTCGGAATTCCATTGGCTCTTGTTCATACCATTCAGAAGCCGGGGTAACAGTTGGTTCTGTTGTTATATTAGAGCTATTTGAACTATAACCCGATGGTGTGAATAAAAAACCTGAAAAAATCGAAAAAAAGATCAAACCACATACAATCATGTATAACAAAGGAAACTCCGTTACTCTCTTTGGAGGAAGTCCTTTCGCTATTAACTCATTATTACGATTCTTTTCAGATAACCTCTTTAAGATTACGGCAAGCAGCATAACCGGATAAAAGCATGCCCATAATAATAACTGCACTAAAATATATC
>OCVV011359662.1_pt1 | contig 24105 bp, 26 predicted proteins | sample 1539721 | NCBI WGS metagenome assembly OCVV01 (sample SAMN02144230, study PRJEB22623) | gut metagenome | biome: sheep rumen | host: Ovis aries | place: New Zealand
CCCATCCTCTGGTGGACATTCTTCGAACTATCTGTGTCCATGGCACTTCGGCGCATCAAGGCCGACATCTTTCTCTCACCCGATGGCTTCATGCCGCTGCACTCCAAGGTGCCCACCCTGGCCGTCATCCACGACATCAACTTCGAACATGCCGCCGACAACCTGCGCTCCTCGCATCAGCGATACATGACCCGCTTCTTCCCGCAGTTTGCCCGTCGCGCCACCCGCATCGCCACCGTCTCGGAGTACTCCCGACAGGACATTGCCCGTACCTACAATATTGATCCCAAGAAGATTGACGTGGTTTACGACGGCGCCAACGACCGCTATCGCCCCCACAGCGAGGCAGAGAAACGCGCCGTTCGCGAGCGGTTCACCGGCGGTCAGCCCTACCTGATCTTCATCAGCACCATCCTCAAACGCAAGAATCTAGCCAACCTACTACTGGCCTTCGACCACGTAAAGACCATGGAATCAAGCAATCTGAAGCTTGTCGTGGTGGGCAATCGCGTCTGGTGGCAGGACGAACTCGCAGCGGCATACGACGGCATGAAGCATCAGCACGACGTCGTCATGCCCGGCCACGTGGAGCCTGCCGAACTGGCAGCCCTGCTTTCAGCCTCCGAAGCGCTGGTCTATCCCTCGTTCTTTGAGGGCTTTGGCATCCCCATCCTGGAGGCCATGTACGCCGAAACGGCCGTCATCGCCTCTTCCACCACCTCAATGCCCGAGGTAGGAGGCGACGCCGTCCGCTACATCGACCCTACCGATGTGGATGATATAGCACATGCTATCAGGGAGATAAGCAATCCCGAACTGCGCTCCACCCTGATCGAAAAGGGGCGCATTCAACGTCAAAAGTTCAGTTGGGATCGTACAGCTGAGCTCCTCTGGAATAGTATCACTCAAACAATCAATCCATTATGAGGAAATATTGGCTACCTATCGTCAGCCTGATTGCACTGCTGCAATGGCAGCAGGCATCCGCACAAACCACTGAGAACATGGTCTATAACCCATCGTTCGAAGAACATAGCGCCTGCCCTGAACGCATCGACGCCTTGGGAATCATGAGCGGTGTCGACGCCTGGTGGCAGCCCACCAAGGGCAGCAGCGACTATTTCCACTCATGCGGCGGCCGCGAATGCCTGACACCCCGCAACAAGATGGGCGTTCAAGAGCCTCACACCGGCCAGGCCTACTGCGGCATCTACTGCTCGAAGGAGAACTACCGCGAGTACCTACAGACCGAACTCAAGGAACCGCTGAAAGCCGGACGCCGCTACCGCGTCAGCTTCTGGGCCAGCTTGGCCGACAATTCACCCAATGCCATTGCTACGCTTGGTGCCTTGTTCACTCCTGACCGCATCGGCGACACCACTTGGAACATCCTGATGAACAGCGAGTCAACCGATCTCGGCAACGGCCAAAAGCAGGTTATCGCCACCTACTATAAACCCCAAGTGGCGTTCCCCTCCAATTTAGTTATCATATATATGGATCAATGGGTCGAAATCAAAGGTGAATTTACAGCCGCCGGGGGCGAGAAGTACCTGACTATAGGCAACTTCAACTCGTTCAACCACTCGAATGTAATGGACACTCGCGCCGAGAACCCGGTTCTCTCCGGAGCCTACTATTATATTGATGATGTTTCTGTCATTTGCCTGGATTGCGAGGCCGACACGCAGAAAGTTGACACCATTCCCGCCCCCCAAAAGGGCGAAATCATCACCCTCCGCAACGTCCTCTTCAACACCGATGAGAGCGTGCTCCTGCCCCAATCCTACAACGACCTGCACACACTGATCGACCTCCTCAACTCTCACCCCAACATGAAGATCGAACTGCGTGGCCACACCGACAACCAAGGCACCGTCGAACGCAACCGCATCCTGTCGGATGCACGCGCCAAGGCTGTGGCCGACTACTTGATCGAACATGGCATTGACCGCTCGCGTCTGCGGTGGAAAGGCTTTGGCAAGTCCCTCCCCACCGACACAAACGCCACCCCCGAGGGTCGACAGAACAACCGTCGCGTGGAATACCGCATCCTCTCCGAATAGTCATCTTACATTATATATAAAAAGAAGAGGGCCTCTCATACGAGAGGCCCTCTTGTTGTTAGTGTGTATCGTATGACTATTCAATCACGCGATAGAAGCTGACGCGGCGGTTAAGAGCGTACTGGGCATCGCCGAAGGGAGCATCTTTACCCTTGAAGTCAACTTCGATACGGTCCTCAGCAATACCATACTTCTTGGAGAGGAGGCGCTTGACCTCGTTGGCACGACGCTCGGAGAGCTTCATGTTGTAGGCAGCACTGCCAGTGTGATCAGCAAAGCCAACCACTTTGATCTTCACGTTGGAGTTGTCTTTCATCACGCGAGCGACGGCTTTGACTTTGTCCATCTCCTCGTCGCTGACCTGCCACTCGTCAACACCGTACTGCACCGAGAAGGGCAGAGCGTAGTAGTTGAGCTGGTCGGCCTTGATCTGGTTGATGACGTTCTGCAGGCTGTCGGCAGCGGCGCTGTTGACCTTGTTGCCCTTGTTGGCAAGAGCGTCGGCGAGCTGCTTCTCGAGCTCGGCGATACGGTTCTGCAGTTTCTTCTCCTCGTTGCGGTTGTTAGCAACCTGCTGCTCGAGGGCGGCCACCTGGCTGTTGAGGGCACCGAAGTTGTCCTGCGTGAGCATGCTCTTCTGCGAAGCGACGGCCTTGTCAGCCTCGGTCAGACCGAAGTTGTACATGTAACCCAAGCGGGCATCAGCATGAACCATGGCAAGGTCACTTAAGCTCTGCTCGAAGAGGTTGGGGATATCGTTTCCGTTGATCTCCAACTCAACAAAGCAGGTGCTCTTCTCGGTGAAGCTGTAACTTGCACCAATACCAGCGGTCAGGACAGGCATGACATGACCCAAATTCTCGGCATAGTGCGTACCCTCAAACTGCTCGTCGTCGATGAGGCAGTTCACAAAGGCGGCACCAGCACCCACAAAGAGGTAGGGGGCGCTCCAGCGACGATCGGGATCGTAACCGTGGATAGCGTTGCTGATTGACCACATCAACTCACCGGTAAGGGTGGAGTAGCGAGCCATGTAGAAGCTCTGGCCATCAACGGGCTGATCCTGCAGACCTCTCCACAGCGTGGGGACGTGAGCGCGGATACGGAGATCAAAGGCGTGGTGGAACTTCTTCATACCGAAGATGTCGAAACCGACATTGGTAGATCTTCTCCACGTGCCATCGGGGTGGCTAGCACCATGTTGCTGGGCCTCCCAGTCGTAGTCGAGGGCAACGCCCAGCGACCAGTTGCTTCCGAAACTGTATCGAGGATACTCGATCTTGCCGGAATTCTGTGCAAAGGCGCTAACAGAAGTCACTAAAAGCGACATCACAACGCCCATCTTGATTAGTTTTTTCAGCATATCATTAATGATTTTAAAATTATTAATACTTCTATATTATTTCTCGCTTTTATGATGTGCAAAATTACATATATTTTTTTGAATACGAAAAATATTTTTTTTGTTTTTTCGTTAAACAAGCGAAAATGTTGAAGTTACAGATTAAAAAAAATACCGAAACGCCCATTTTTGAGCTATAAAAATGAACAATTTATCAACAAAATACATCAAAATGGAGACCATAAAAGTAAACATCAAACACGCTTTTAACCGTGTATCGGAAAGGGACATAGAGGCATTACTGCCGGAGGTTTTGGAAGCCAAACGGCACCTTCTCGAGGGCGATGCGGCAGGGAACGACTTCCTCGGTTGGGTGAATCTGCCTGAGGAGATTGACAAGCAAGAACTGGCACGCCTCAAAGCCGATGTTGCAAGGCTCGCAGAGAAAAGTCGTCTGCTGGTCGTCATCGGAATCGGAGGCTCCTATCTTGGAGCCCGGATGGTCATTGAAGCACTCCAATCCGAGTTTGCAGCCATGGTTCGCGGCAATCAACCCTACATCGTTTATGCGGGTCACACGCTGGGAGAGGACTATTACAATCAGCTGCTCGAGCTCTTAGACCGAGAAGATTACAGCGTCTGTGTCATCTCGAAGAGCGGCACTACCACCGAACCGGCAGTAGCTTTCCGTATTGTCAAAGCACATCTGGAAAAGAAATATGGAAAAGCGGCAGCATCTGAACGTATTGTGGCCATCACTGATGCGCGGCGTGGAGCACTGCACGACATCGCGCAGCAGGAGGGCTACCCCGCATATGTCATCCCTGACAACGTAGGTGGCCGCTTCTCGGTGCTGACACCCGTCGGACTCTTCCCCATTGCCATGGCCGGATACAACATCGACCGTCTGCTTCAAGGAGCTCGCGACATGCGCTCTATATGCCATGGAAACAACACATTGGAAGAGAATCCTGCCTTGATGTACGCAGCCGTTCGGAATGCACTATACCGCAAGGGCACCAAGGTGGAAATGCTTGTCAGCTGCCAACCCAATCTTCGCTACCTGGCTGAGTGGTGGAAACAGCTTTACGGCGAAAGTGAGGGCAAGGGTCACAAAGGACTTCTACCTCATAGTCTGAGCATTACAACCGACCTTCACTCCATGGGACAATACGTGCAGGACGGAGAACGACTGATGATGGAGACCATGCTCCGCGTACGTCGACCCAACACCACCGTGGCTGTGCCCACCGACGAGAAGAATCTCGACGGTATCAACTATCTTACTTGCAAGAGCTTAACCGAAATCAACGACTGCGCAGCCGAAGGAACCATCCAAGCACACGTCGACGGTGGGGTTCCCGTAGTGGAACTATCTGTAGACAAGATAGATGAGTACACCATTGGCCAGCTCATATACTTTTTCGAGTTTGCCTGCGGCGTGAGTGGCTATACCCTCGGTGTCAACCCCTTCGACCAACCGGGTGTAGAGGCCTACAAGCGCAACATGTTCCACCTCCTGGGCAAGCCGGGCTTCTAAGCCCGGCCACCTAGGCGTGGCACAGAATTTGATGACACCGAGGTTATGGAAAAACGTATGACATTCAACGTAGACCGCACCACCGTCACCGAAGGTGACATCGTCGAGGTGCGATGGGACTGCAGCGGCGCCGAACGCGTAGAGTTGAAGATCGACAACGGCTACAAGGCCACCGTGCTTCCCCTTGAAATCAGCGGAAGCAAACGCTTCCGGCTGCATCGGTCGAAAGGACGCACCTCCCTGACAATCACCGCTTGGAAGGACGGAAAGCACGGTTCCAAAACCATCAAAGTACGCGTGACGGACATTCCGACAACCCACGCCGAGACCGTCGACAACCAAGGGCGGAAAGTGAGCGGAATACAACAATGGTGGCAGCAGACCAAGCTACGCTACCAGTCGCTCCCATCGGACAAGCGAGTGGCAGCCAACGTCACCATGATCGTGGCAGCGATGCTCCTACTGACACTCCTCTCGCCCCGACTGCTCATGCTCGGGTTGCTGGGACTGCTCTTCTACCTGCTGTATGTGCTCTGGAAGAAGAACTGACTAATAGATACTTAGAATACGGCCGTCGAAAAACGTGCTGTACTGATAGAGCATACACGACGTGACAGCCCCCTCCAACGGGTTGCCGAAAAAGAGCTCGAACCGCGAGCCACACTCCGGACATGTCAGCATCACCGCGTGGGTAGGATTGTCCGGCGTCATGCCCACCTCCCGGCAATGGGGGCAGACACAGTCAAACGCCACATACTCAGACAGTCCAGAGCAATGCACCAGGATGCCTCGAAAGCCCCGGTTGATGACCAGTGTGCCACCTGGATTGTTGTAGAGGTTCATGAAATCGGGCTGGAGCAGATCGAGGTCGCCGCCCTCGCCGAACGGAGTGCGACACTGGTCGCCACGACATCCGCAGACAAGCAGCAAAAGGCTGAGACACAAACAGTGCCTCAGCCTTTTCGCATTATGTAAACCTTTCGTTCTCATTTGGCAGGGTAGTCACCATAGAGCGTCTTCATCGTGACCAGCGCCACAGTGCGCAACGCCTCCGGATTGACCGAATTCAGGTCGTCGGTAGTGGTGTGCCAATGGCTGAAGAAGCTGGTGTTGACGCTGTTTTGGACGATATCAACCATCGGGATGCCGGTCATCTGATTGACATAGAGATGGTCGTCGAGGATGGGATCGGTCTGCTTCTTGACGAAGATGTGACCATAGCCGAGCGCGGCGGCGCAGTTCCACAGCTTGTCACAGAGGCCGGGGGCATACTGGCGACTGATGTACTCCTGCGTGAATCGGGGCTCGGGCGTGCCGATCATGTCGAACAGCACCCCATAGACGGCCGTGTAGTAGGGCACGTGACGGTTCTCGGCCCAGAACTGCGACCCCTTGCACCAGGACTTGTCGTCGTAGGTCTCGCTCCACTCCGGAACACCCTGATCCTCCACATCGAAGAAGATGAAATCGACCCCCACCGAGGGAGGCATGGCGCTCATCACGCGGGCCATCTCCATGAGGGCAGCCACCCCGGAGGCACCGTCGTTGGCACCGGGCACCGGCGAGCGGTGCATGTCGGGGTTGTTGTCGTGGTCGGCCCATCGACGACTGTCCCAGTGGGCAGCCAGCAGGATGCGTTTGGAGGCCTGCGGGTTGAGCGAGGCGATGATGTTCTTGCCAGGCACCACCGAGTTGTCCCACAGCGTGGTGCGGAAATCCTGCACCATCACCGTGTCGCACCAGCGGCCCATGGCAGCCGCAAGGTAGGCCGCACACTGCTCCCAGGCCTTGCTGCCGGGGATGCGGTTGCCAAAAGCCAACTGCTCGGCCGTGTAGCGATAGGCCGAGTCGACGCAGAATTCGGGCACTGCCACCTGCGTGTAGTCGATGCCTGCCGCCGGGGCGGGCACCTGCTGTTTATGCTTGCAGCCTGCCAGCACGAGCAAGCAGGCTGCAACAAGGGCGTATCGTTTCAATGTACAGAACTGATTTACAAAGTTATTTGATGCGCTCAGCATACTCACCCGTGCGGGTATCGACCTTGATACGCTCGCCTTCCTTGATGAAGAGGGGCACACGCACCTGCACGCCGGGCTCGACGGTGGCGTCCTTCATAGCGTTGGTGGCGGTGTTGCCGGCAAAACCGGGCTCGGTGTAGGTGACCACGGTCTCGATGAACGGGGGCAGCTCGCAGATCAGCGGGGTCTCGGTGTCGGCCTCGACGGTGATCTCCACATACTGGCCGTCCTTGAGGAACTGCGGGGCGTTGATGATAGTCTCGGGAATGTAGATCTGCTCGTAGGTCTCGGTGTGCATGAAGACATGCATGTCGCCCTCCTTGTAGAGGTAGGTGTAGGGACGACGCTCGACGCGGACGATATCGATCTTGGCGCCGCTGGGGAAGGTGTTCTCCAGCATGCGGCCGGTCTTGACGTTGCGCATCTTGGTACGCACGAAGGCGGCACCCTTGCCGGGTTTCACGTGGAGGAACTCAACGATGGTGTAGATATCGTTGTTGAAATTGATGCAAAGTCCGTTCTTGATGTCGGTGGTTGTTGCCATAAAATTACTGATTTATTTATTGTTATTCTTTTTCTTCTCTTCGGCCAGCAGGAGGGTCAGGCGGCGGAGGTCGTTGCGCAGGCCGTCGTTCTCCTCGTCGCACGCCTTGTAGCGGTGGCGGTCCATCATCCAACGGCAGAAGATAGCCAGCGCCAGCACCAGCATCGTCAGCGACAGCCCCTGCTGTTTCATGAAGAAATAGATGGCTGTGGCACCGAGAATCAGCACATAGGAGGCTATCTCATAGATCGTAATGGCTGTCTTATGACTCATCTTTCGCGTTGTTTTTGAAAGTGCAAAATTACATATTTTTTTTCATTCTACAGAAATAAAATGCACGATACAATAAACAGAACACCATACAACACATGGAATCAATAACTTGCACACAACCGCCAACACCACCCTACCCGCCCATACACCCACCGGCCCGGCCGTCGCGAGGCCTCCCCTCGAGCCGATTGCACCTCTCGGCCACCACCCTTTCGCACCCCTCAGCCAGCCCCCTCGCCGACCCTCACCCACCGGGCCGCCGGAAAAAGTCTATTTAACATAACCTCAAAAATACCCCTTGAAAACCAGGTGATTAGCCACCATCTCCTACTCATCTCTTACTCAACTCCTACTCTTCTCCTACTAAAGGCTTAGTTTAGTAGGAGTTAACTAGGCGAGAAAATGGATTTGTTAAAGGCTTTTTAACATTTGGGTAGGGCGAAGACATGGGGCTGCCGGAGGGGCATCCCGGGTACAAGATGGGGACATCACGATCGGGGTCCAGAGGAATGGCACAATAATTGCCGCCGAACGACGTTATAGCAGCAAAAAAAATACACCGAATTATGGCCAACAACAAAGAACAACAGCAAAACCTGAAACTGAACATCACGCCCGAGGTGGCTCAGGGAACGTACTCCAACCTGGTGATTATCAGCCACACACCAGCCGAAGTGGTGATGGACTTCGCCCAGATGCTGCCCGGCAGCGACGGCGCCGTGGTGCGCCAGCGCATCGTGATGAACCCCATCCACGCCAAACGCACCCTCGCGGCCCTGAGCGACAACATCAAGAAGTACGAGCAGCAGTTCGGCACCATCAGCGAACCCCGCATGGCCGCCGGCGACACGGTGCCCTACGACATCCTGGGCAAGGCCTGACCTGGAGCGGACGGTGGAGAACGGAACGTGGAGAATAGAGCGCGGGGAGTGGCGCACCCTCGGCGAGCAACGTGACGCTGCGCGGCGACTGCTCAGCCAACTACTTGGTTTTGAGGCTATCGTAGAGCACAACGAGCAAGGGGCACCCCACCTGCGCGACCATCCGGAACTGCACATCAGCCTCAGCCATTGCCGCACGGCAGTGGCGGCGGCCGTCAGCTACGAGGGGCCGGTAGGCATCGACGTCGAGAGCCGCCGCCGCATCGGCGAGGGCCTCGCGGAGCGTGTGTGTTCGCCGGAGGAGCGACAGACCGTCGACCGCAGCGCCGACCCGACGATGGCCTTCCTGCAACTGTGGACACGCAAAGAGGCTGCGCTCAAGTGCCGCGGCACCGGCATTCGGGGCTTTGGCAGCATGGTCACCGCCCTCGACGCCAGCGACATAGAGGTCACAGATATCGCCACCGGCGACGAAAACACCGTGGCTGCCCTGGCCACGAAGCGATAACCTGCCGCGGCTCGCCGCGATTGCCTGAATAATGACCAACGCATATCCCATTCGCAAATCGCCACGAGCCACATGGATGGAATACAACGAAGGGTTGTACTTCGTTACCATCTGCACAAACCATATGATACATCGGTTTGGTGAGATTCATGACGGGATCATGGATTACAGTCCCATCGGCCATTTCGTCGACTTAGAACTCTCTCATTCCCAGATACATCATCCCCACATCGAAGTTCCACTATACGTGGTGATGCCAAATCATCTGCATGCCATTGTGGCAGTAGGGACGCGGCGTGCCGCGTCCGCAAGCGACAGAGCTATTTCTCTCCCCGAGCGGTCGCACATGCTACTTAGTACCTACATTGCGTCCCTGAAGTCGGCCGTTACCCGGTTCGCACACACCAACGGCTTCCAAATGGAGTGGCAGACCCGATACCATGATCATGCGATTCGTGGGACTGACGAGTTGAACAACATTGCGCAATACATCACAAATAACGTAGCGCGGTGGGAAACAGACCGGTTCTTCTCTTAGAATACTGCTGGCCTGCTGCGGACGCGGCACGCCGCGTCCCTACAATGGCAGACACGAGGCGTCACTCTCCTTACGGGCGGAGGACGGTCTGGGAGCCGTCGGGGTGGAGCTTGACGATGCGGCTGCCGCGGGTTTCGGCGCTGAGGAACTCGGGCAGGGGGGCGACACTGTAATCGACCCGGCGCCGCAACTCTTCTTCAATATCATCGTATGTCTGCGGCGAAGGGTGCCCGCTGAGGTTGGCGCTGGTGCTGACCAGCGGGGCGCCGAGGCAGCGTATAAGCTCCTGACAGAAGGTGTGTTGCGGCCAGCGGACGCCGAGTGTGCCGTCGTCGGCCGGCAGATTGGGGGCCACCTCGAGGTGCATCTGGTCAAGCCACACCTCGCGCGGCAGGATATAGGTTGTGGGGCGGTCGGTTGAAGCCATCAGCTGTTGCACATACGGAGCGTCCATTTCGGTCGGAATGGCCTGAGGACCAACCAGTATGAGCATGCTCTTCGAGTGGTCGCGCTGCTTGATGGCGTAGAGACGCTCGACGGCGTCGACACGACGGGCGTCACAGCCCAGGCCCCAGATGGTGTCGGTGGGGTAGAGAATGGTGCCACCGGAGCGCAGCACCTCAATAGTACGGGAGATTTCCTTTTCCATAAAACAGCGGCAAAAATACAAAAAAAAGCAGAGACGGTGTTGCCATATTCAGTTTTTTTTGTATCTTTGCACCATATAATTTGGGGAATACTCTGTCGAATATTAACTTAAATTAATTATAAACCAAAAAATTACGCATTATGTTCAAAGGACATCCTAAAGGATTAATCGCGGCGGCATTGAGTAATATGGGTGAGCGTTTCGGCTACTATATTATGAATGCCGTGCTGCTGCTCTTCCTCTGCTCGAAGTTTGGCATCAGCGACAATGTGGCCGCTATCATCTATGCTGTCTTCTACTTCGGCATCTACGTGATGGCACTGCCTGGCGGTATCATCGCCGACAAGCTGCAGAACTACAAGGGCACCATCATCGCCGGTCTGATCACGATGGCCGTGGGCTATGTGGTGCTGTCGATTCCTGCCGGCTACAGCGCGACGGGTATGTCGATGTCGACCGTGCTGGTCATCACCTGCGCCGCCCTGCTGGTCATTGCCTGCGGTAACGGCTTGTTCAAAGGCAACCTGCAGGCCATTGTGGGCCAGATGTACGACAACATGGAGGCCGAGGCCGCCAAGAAGGGACCCGAGGCCCTGGCGCTGGCTCAGAGCAAGCGCGATCCGGGCTTCCAGATCTTCTACGTGTTCATCAACATCGGCGGTGTGCTGGCTCCCTTCGTGGCTCCCTCGCTGCGTCAGTGGTGGCTGGGCCGCAACGGCATGACCTACAACAGCGACCTGCCCGCCCTCTGCCACCAGTACATCAACGACGCCACCGGTATGGATGCCACCCAGATGGCCAACCTTACCCAATGGATGTCCCAGAACAACAGCCACTTCGACCCGGCCAACATGCAGGCTGCCTGCGAGAGCTACCTGCAGGTGTTCAACACCGGTGTCCACTACTCCTTCCTGGCCTCGGTGGCTGCCATGCTCATCTCCCTGTTGATCTTCCTGATCTTCAAAAAAATGTTCCCCACGCCTGCCAAGAAAACCAAGGCCGAGGTGGTCGAGTACACTCCCGAGGAGCGTCAGGCCATGGCCAAGGACATCAAACAGCGCATGGCCGGTCTGTATGCCGTGCTGGGTATCTGCGTCTTCTTCTGGATGTCGTTCCACCAGAACGGCCAGTCGCTCTCGCTGTTCGCCCGCAACTTCGTCAACTCCGACAGTGTGGCGCCCGAGGTGTGGCAGTTCCTCAACCCCGCCCTTGTGATCCTGCTGACGCCGGTCATCATGTGGCTCTTCGGCACCACATGGGGCCGCAAGTTCTCCGCACCGCGCAAGATCGTCATCGGCATGCTCTTTGCCGCTTGCGCCTACATTTTCCTGACCATCTTCAGCATGCACATGGGCTATCCCTCGGGTGAGGCCTTCATGAAGCAGGATGCCGCTACCATTGCCGGCATGAAAGCCGACGCATGGGTGCTCATCGTGACCTACTTCTTCCTCACCGTGGCCGAGCTCTTCATCTCGCCGATGGGTCTGAGCTTCGTGTCGAAGATTGCGCCGAAACACATCCAGGGTATCTGCCAGGGCCTGTGGCTCACGGCTACTGCCGTGGGTAACCTGCTCATCATGGTGGGACCGTTCCTGTTCAACAAGCTGCCCAACCTTTGGATGACCTGGGCCGTCTTCGCCATCATCTGCCTCATTGCCATGACTGTGATGTTCGGCATGCTGAAATGGCTCGAGCGCATCACCAGTCAACAGCAATAAATCATATTAAAACATACAAACAAAAACTAAACGACAATGAAAAAGATCAAGATTCTGATGGTTTTGAGTGTGGTTGCCCTGTTCATGAGCAGCTGCCAGAGCTATCGCCACACGATGCGTGAGCCCAACAGCCACGTCGAGTTTGTGGCCAGTGACTTCGAGCTCTCGGAGCCCTTCACGGCCGAGGCCAGCGTGACCCATATCCTGTGGATTGATTGGGAGCGCACCTTCGGCACGTCGAAAGCCGGCTTTGCCGACAACGGCCGCGAGCTGCCGATTATCGGCAACATGGTCTACGGCGGCGCCAACATCGCCCTCTACAAGCTGATGCAGGAGCATCCGGGCTACGATGTAATCTTCTATCCGCAGGTGGAAGAACACCGCTCGGCCCCCATCCTCGGCAGCGGCCTTTACAGCCACACCACCTACAAGGTGACGGCCCGCTTGGGTAAGATGAAGAACAAATAGTTATTCTAATACCCTTCTGCAAAAGGGTCCTGCAAGTCGCCACCTGCAGGGCCCTTTTATTATTAGCCATACCAAATGTTAAATTACCACATATACACCACTATTAATCAATATGTTTTGAGTCATCATCCAACATGTGACGAATATTTTATTTGCAATTCTCATAATAAATTAATAATTTTGCACTCTCAAAATTAACTGATGTTATGGCAATTATAGATCTAGTCAAATGGACCCCTGAAGAGGGTGAAACCCTTTACGCCTACCGCTATCCCGAAACCAACCTGAGCACGCACACACAACTGCTCGTCTACGAGTCGCAGGAGGCACTTCTGTTTTCCAAAGGACAACTGCTAGGCAAGTTCGGTCCCGGCAAGCACACCCTCAATACTGAGAACCTTCCGATACTACGTTCTCTCTATGGCATACCCTTTGGCGGCAAAAACCCGTTCACGGCTGAGATATGGTATGTCAACCTGCTGCAACCCGCCAACCTTGTGTGGGAGAGTAGCAGCATGTCGATCCACGACGTAGACTACCAGACCCAGTTGCCGCTGGTTGCTAAAGGGCGTTACGGCATCAAGATTGTCGATGCCGAGAAGTTCCTGATCAACCTGGTGGTACCGCACACCCGCTTCTCTCGCGAGGATGTGACCGACCAATGTCTGGGTGAGTTCATCACCAAGACCAAGTCGGCCATCGTGCAATACATGACGGGGAACCGGATTGGATACAAGTCGATTTCGGGTCACCTGGACCAGCTTTCCACCTACCTCAAGAGCAACCTTGCCGGTTTTTGGGCCAACTTTGGCATCGACCTGGCGCATTTCTACATTACAGAGATTGACATCGACACCAGCACCGAAGAGGGTCGCCGAGTGAAGGAAGCCATCGCACAGCAAAGCTCGATGCACATCACCGGCCACACCTGGCAGCAGGAGCAGATGTTCCAGACGGCCCAAGGGGCTGTCAACGGCATGGGCAACGGCCAGGGGGGTATCCTGGGCGGATTGATGGCCATCGGCATGATGGGCGGCTTCGGAGGCGGCATGGGTGGCGGCAGCATGGGCACCCCGCTGATGACACCCAACAACGACCATCCGACCTTCGGTGGTGGACAAGCACCAGCTGCACCGACAGGCGGTGCTACCGGTGGCGGTGCTCCACGTCCGGCGGCGGTATTCTGCAGCAACTGTGGAAAACAGTTCCCCACCACATCGCAATTCTGCCCGCACTGCGGCCACAAATACAATCCCTGTCCCAACTGCGGTCGAGACAACGACGAGAACGCCAAACGGTGTACTGGATGCGGAGCTCACCTACAGGCCGAAGATAACCGCTGCCCTCACTGCAACGCACCCCTGCCATCGGGCGCAGCCTTCTGCAGCAGTTGCGGCAAACCGACCCAGATGGGCGACGTCTGTTCGCGATGTGGCGCTCCGCTACCGCCTTCGGTCAAGTTCTGTCCCCGCTGTGGCAACAAACGCTAGAACAACCAAAAGTATCATATCATGGCACGAAAAATTATCTCATGGTTGGCCCTCGCCATCTGCGAGGCCATCTTGATTACCGCCTTCATCCTGTTTTGCGGCGATCTGAGTACCGAAGTGATGGTGCTCGACATGGTGGTTAGCACCATTATCTTAGGTCTTTTCTTCTTCGATTTGCTCCGGCCTTGGGGCGACCAACACACAGCTCGAATGGGTGCTATGGGCATCCGATGGTCTATCACCATCAGTTATGCTGTCATCGCCATAGCGGCAATGATACTGATGAGACACTCGAGCTTCACCATCCAACTGCTTGTACAAGGTGGCCTGCTGGCGCTGTTGCTGCTCGGCATGGCAGCAGCACTGCGCACAAAAGAGCAGATTGTCAACGTGTACGACGAAGAAAAATCCAAACTCAACAACCGAGACGATGTGAAACGTGCGTGGCGCGACCTGCTGGAAAAGGTTGACCAAAACGGCAATATACCCAGCGAGTTGCGCGGCCGCGTCGACCGTATGGTTCAAGAATTACGCTACCTTTCTCCCTCCAACAATACTGATGCACAGACGACCGACCACCAACTGGTAGAAGGAGCCGAAACCATTGGCCGCATGATCGGTGACTACCGCATGAACAATGATCAAGTCGAGCAGAAGCTAGCCCAATGCGAACGGCTCCTGCAGCGTCGACGTACACAATACTCCAACTAGGCGTTTTTATCATTATTACATAAATTATTAACCAAAACATAATCAACATGACAGGAAAAATATTTCCAGAATCGGCCAACATCTACCAAGACCAGGCGAAAGTGCTGTTCAACTACTACCGCCAGGCCGCAGAAAAGATTGTTGGCGAAGAAGAGCGTATAGAAGGCGAAATTGCCAGACTCGAAAAAGAGAAAGAAGAGAAGACAATCCAACAGTCGAAACTATGGATTCCTTGGCTCCTGCCTTTGGCCATCCTTATCATTCCTATTATCATCTTCTTTGTCAAGAAGAATCAACTCCAGAAGGAAATCGATGGTCTGAATATCAGGATCGCCGAGTTCCAGAAACAGCACAAGGAGATATTCCGCGACTACAAGGTCAACAAGATGGGTGTGGCCTATGTGCCGGTGGCCGACCAGATCAAATACGAAGACAAGAGTTTCATCGTCGACTACACCGGTACGGTAAACGAGTCGGAGGTGACCCTGCAAATGTCGCGTCAGAACGACTTGCTAGTTTCCACCATTGGAGAATTGGAGCATTTGTCACAGGATGCGCCCGTTGTGGAAAGCTCGAACGATACCGAAGCTCTTGATACCGATGAATATTCCACTTCCATCCAACAGGTCAACCAACACGACTATTTTGGCAAGATGGAACGTTCTCTGCGTACCATCGGCTTCTGCATGGAAGACCTGGACGTCTCCAGCGTCAGTTTGCCACTGGTGGCCGACAAGAGCGAATACCACGAGTTCCTCGACGAATATGCTACGGGTGACGTACCCGCCGATGCCCCGGTTGTAGAGGTGTTCGACAAGAGCCGTTACGCTGGCAGCATCAACAAGTTCCAGGAACTGAACAAACTGAAAGATTCCCTCTCAAGCAAGACAGAACAGTTTGAGGATGTTCTCAAGAAGTTGATGGTCACAATGGCACAGTCCGTACAGGCTATATCCAACCTCAAAGTGGCATCAGCTGACAAAGTGATATTCGAATCGAACAAACTGCTATACCAAATTCTTAAAGCACCATACAACCACTATTCTCCTTTACTGGAACACGACGAGATAGAGCGTATCCGCAACGAGAAGTTCGACTTTTCGGAGGATGTACAAGGCTACACTCCGTTCCAACTGAAAGAGAGTTCTCGTGTGCGGTTCAATCTTGTGACCGGCATGTGGACTGCCGAAGATGGTAGTACCACCTCGGTGCCATTCGGTGTCCATCAACTATATGAGGAGGTAGTTGCCCCCGTCGTGCAGAACCTCATGCGCGAAACACGTATCGAGCGATTGAAGATATACAACCACATCAAAGACCAGAAGATCAGCTACCTCAATAAGTGGAACCAAGACACCGACGCATTCTACCGTGACAACCGGTCGGAATCCAACAAGATCATTGCCGCCATGCAGGAGAGCCTGCGCGAATACACTGCTGCCTACAACACCCTAGTTTCGCTGCAACGCACGGAGGCCAACATGGCCAACAGCGAAGGTCAACTCGATGCCACCCTCGTGGAAAGCACCGACAATGTAGCCGAAACAGCAGCAGCCTTCGAGGCACAGTCGCAACAGTTCAAGCAGGTGCAGAACCAGTTTGAGGACTACATGGATCGCCTGCAAGATGACATTCGTCTGAAAGGCGAAAAGTTTGGCCATGTGGAATACTACGACGCCAAGCTCCGCGACGGCCACTCGAACGAAGAAGCGGTGGCTGCTAGCGAGGTGAACCAACTGGATTCCCGCCGCAAACCCCTGGCCACAGCCAACCCCTTGCTGGCCAAACAGGCCGAGCTTCCTCCCACGCCTCACGTCGAGGAGATCACCTTCGAGTACCTCAATCTCGATCTTCCGTCTATTGCCGAAAAAGCACTCTCCGACCTGGAAGACACCAGCGCCACACCGCCAGCAGAGCCCACACCCGAACCAGAGCCGGAACCCGTCCAGGAGGAAGCGCTCGAACAGCCCACTGACGAACCAGTCGAGGAGCCGACGGCCGAAGAGAACAACGTGGAAGACAATCAGTAACACCCTTAAATCTATCGCACAATGGCATCAACTATAGATTGTATTGTTGACACCCTCCCGATGGCGAAAGAGATCGACAAGGTGTCACACCACGTAAACGCTACAACGACAGCTGTCATCGCCATGCAGACTGCCGTTATCGCTGCCGAAAAAGAAGCATCAGACCACGTCTGCGAGAAGGTCAACGAGGGTTTCTACACCATGATACGCTCCCAGATCTCCCAGAAGATGGCCAAACTGCAGAGCGATGTCGACTCCCTTCTCATGCAACTTTCTCAGCAGCAGAAGCAACTGCTCAGCATCCGTACCCGTATGGAGCGCGACTACAACATGTTGCTAGCGCGCTACAGCAAGCTCTTCAACGGCCTGAATCAAAACCTCAGACAACGGGTGACCGAACTGGACCGTCCCACGATAAACTTTGCCCTCGGCGAGGTGGAACACATCACCAACCGCAGCAAGATGCTCACAGCCACCGTACCCGTGGGCCAACTCGAATCGGTCATGCAGAGCCAGAAGATACTGGCTTCCAATGCCAAATACCAAGGCATGAAGGTCATCAACGCCATGCGTAACTTCCTATCCGACTTCAACGAGCAGCGTGAACTGACCTCCACCATCCTCCTGAACGGCACCGCCCGCGAGGCACACCTGGCTGTCCCCGTAGTGATGATGGAAACCCGTATCGACAAAAACGGAACCACCGTAGACAACATCGTCATGAACGACACGGGACTCAGCGCCACCATGCAGCGCAACATCCAGAACACCATCAACTCCAACAGCGACAACCTGCACTGGGTCAACTCCAACGAGAAAGACACTGAGACTGTTATCGAATACAGTAAGATGGTCGCCACCGCCCAGTTACCCGACCGCGTAAAGGAGATGATGACCAAACTCTTCCTGTCCACCTCATATCAAACCCTTAAACACTAGGTTGCGCTATGAGTTACACAAGATCAGTCAGACAGACCATTTACGTCCACTACCACGGTTCCGTGTCCTACCCGGCGTCGCAAAACGGCGGCACTGTTTCCTACAGCGGAACGGCCTCTGAGGATGTGATTGTCAACGTGAGAGTCGACACCACTCCCTTCGACGCCTCCTCGGCCGACTGCCGGACGACCGTCGACGGCCTGACCGCCTCCGTAGCCGCCACCGAGTCCGCCCAAGTGGCCTCCATCCGGAGCAATTCACGCCGCGTTGGCAAGACCCTCATCGACGGCTTCTTCAAGACCGTCCGCAGCGAGATCAGCCAGCAGATCAACGAACTGAAGAACAATGTCGAAGCAACACTTCTGAAACTTCAGAGCGATGCCCAACGCTGCAACGACATGCAACGGCAGATGGAAGTGGACTACAACCGCAAATGCGACCAGTATCTGCGCATCTTCAACGAACTCGACAACGAGCTTCGGAACCGCATCCAGAACCTGGACCAGCCCACCTTCCTCTTCCGACAACAGGCCGACATGCTCAACAGCCGCCTCGTGGGTTCCGACATGGTACCCACCGTGTCCATCGCCGGCGGCGAGAACGCACGCCTCGGAGCACAACTCAGCGCCACACTGAGCAAGCAACGCGCCTACGAAACCCTGGGCAAAGCCACCCGTTTCCTCCAGGTGCAGAAACAGACCAATGACACCATCAACACCAGCATCATTGGCAGCAACGCCCAAGGCGCCCTCTTCCTGCCGGTTTGCTACGTCGAAACCTCGACTAGCGACGGAACCCTCGACCGCAACGTCTACAACCCGCACCAACTGGACACCCGCAAACAGCAACTCGGCGAGAGCCTTCGCGACCGCCAATGGGCCGCACCCTCCGACGAAGACATGAACGCCATCCGGCGCTACTTCAACGAGGAAGTCTCCGCCGACATCCCCAACGACCAGCACGGTGAACGGGTGCGCGAACAAATCATCAGTTTGTTTAACAAATAAGAACAACCACGTTATGAAAGAGCTTAACGAAATACGTTTCAACGACAATAACGTCCTGCTGAAGGACAACCTCGTCAAGGGGTCCATCATCCCCGAGCAGATCAGCGACCTCAGCCGCGACATCACCATCCAGTCCAACACCATCATCGAGGGCGCCGTCTACGCACACCGCCTCGAGATCCAGAACGGCGACTGCGAACTCCGCGGAGCCGTCTTCACACAGCTGGAACTCTATGTCAACGCCGACGCCAAAGGCAACATCATCTTCCGCAAAAGCGTCGGATCGGTCGATACCATCGCCTCGCGAGCCTCCGCATGCCACCTGACCTTCCAGAGCGACATCAACGCCAAGAGCGTGACCCTCTACAACGCCTTCGTGGCCGGCAGCATCTATGCCGACGAGGTGATCCTCGAGAACTGCGTCGTCATCGGCGGTGTCTTCGCCACCCAAGGCTTGGAGATGAACAACTGCATCGTGGGCACCTTCAACACCCCCACCGTCAGCATCAACGGCACCATCCAGCTGCTCCTCCCCTCGGCCTTCTCCATCGAGAAGATGGTCGTGGCACCGGGAGCCCTGCTCTACAACCTCAGCCTGGCCGACCTCGGCGCACTCTACAAGGGAATGCCCCAGGCGCCCGAGTCGGGACGCGTCCCCCTGAGCGTCGACGCCGACGAGGTGCGCACCACCCTGACCAGCGAGGACATGCAGAAGACCCTCCGCAGCTACACCATCGTGGGCAAAGTGTTGGCCGCCGACCTCATCGACACCGACAAGTTCCAAAACCACTTCCTCCTGGCCGCCGCCGCCCTGGGGCCCCAGTTGCTCAAGACCTACGACCTCGGCCCCGACAAGGACGGCAACACCGCTGTGCTCTCCTTCGACCGGCTGCGCGAGTTCTTCTTCGGACTTCTCAACGGCACCATCGAGGTACAGGAGATCTCCGGCAACTTCAGCATCAACGAAGTGGCGCAGAAGTACAAATAATCCTTCGCAGGCACTCGCAAAACAGAATCGCCCGCAACCGATGGTTGCGGGCGATTTCTCTTTCCAATGGCGTTGCTCCTACCGAGGGAGCTCTCTGCTCTGGCTCTTACTTGTCGAGCTCCTGCTGGCGCAGATGCTGGACGTAGATGGCCTTCAGATGCTTCTCGCGATTGATGACGCTGGGCTTGGTGAACTGCTGACGACGACGCATCTCCTTCACAACACCCGTCTTGTCGAATTTACGCTTCAGCTTCTTCAGAGCTCTCTCAAGGTTTTCACCTTCTTTAATGGGAACTACGATCATTGCTAATACCTCTTTCTTGTTAAAGGTTAATACTTGATTTATTTAAGACTCGTTGTCTTCTCTTTTAGAACATCAGGTGCCCCTGGGCGGCGGCATCGTTCAGGGCGGCGATAATGCCCTTCTTGTTGATGATACGCATACCCTTGGCCGAGACCTTCAGCGTGATCCACATATCCTCCTCGGGAATGTAGAACTTCTTGGTCTGCAGGTTGGGTGCGAAGGTACGCTTGGTGTGGATGCGCGAGTGCGACACGTTGTTGCCGACGATCACTTTCTTGCCGGTGATTTCACATTTCTTTGACATTGCAGTATACTTTTTATTGTTTCTTTACGTTATTAACCGTGTTTTCTTTCGGCGAAAACGGGTGCAAAAGTACTACCTTTTTCCGACATGGCAAAACATTTCACGGTTGAAAAACCGGATTTTAAATTTATTTAACATTTAGTTAATTACAACTAACTACACATCAATAAGATATCAAATCCCCAAAATCGACTTTTAACAATATTTTATCAAATAGTTAGCCCCGACTGCAGGGCACTTTTTCAACAATCGAGATGGCATTTTCACAGAAATTGGAGGCCTGGTACACCGACCATGGACGCACGCTCCCCTGGCGCGGCATCGACGACCCCTACCGCATCTGGCTCTCCGAAATCATACTCCAGCAGACACGCATCGAGCAAGGCCGCGACTACTGGTTCCGCTTCGTCGAAGCCTTCCCCACCGTGACCGACCTGGCCGCCGCCAGCGAGGAGCAGGTGCTGCGCCTGTGGCAGGGCCTCGGCTACTACTCCCGCGCCCGCAACCTGCACCGTGCCGCCCGACTGATCGCCGGGCAGGGCGGCCGTTTCCCCGACACATACGAAGAGATTCTGAAGCTTCCGGGCGTGGGCCGCTACACGGCGGCCGCCATCGCCTCCTTCGCCTTCCGCCTGCCCCACCCCGTCATTGACGGCAACGTCTACCGTTTCATCAGCCGCCTGCACGGCATCAGCACCCCCATCGGCACCGACGCCGCCTACCGCGAGTTCGAGGCCCTCCTGCTGCGCCTCATCGACCCGCAGCGGCCCGACCGCTTCAACGCCGCCCTGATGGACTTCGGCTCGCTGCAGTGCCGGCCGCAGCCCGACTGCGCAGCCTGCCCCTTCGCCGGCGACTGCGAGGCGCTCCGCAGCGGCCGCGTCGGCCTGCTGCCCGTCCGAGCACCCAAACCCAAACCCACCGACCGCTGGTTCCTCTACTTCGACCTGCGCTGGCAGCAGGACGGCGACACCTATGGCCTCCTGCAGCGACGCACGGCCAACGACATCTGGCGCGGACTCTTCGAGTTGCCCCTGCTCGAGAGCGACCACCGGCTGACGGAGAGCGAACTGCGAGCCGAGGCCGACCGCTTCCTGGCCGACCGCTTCGGCCTCCGCCACGTGGCCTACACCGTCGGCCCCGAGCGCCTGCACCAGCTCTCGCACCGCACCATCCACGCCCGCTTCCTCAGCGCAGAACTGGCCCACGCGCCCGCCGTCTGCCCGCCGCAACTGCAGGCCCTGACCGTCGCCGAAATGGAAAAAACGCCCGTGCCACGGTTGATTGACAAGCACTTGCACCGATTGTGAATATCTTTATTTCCCCAATTCATTTTTTTGTTGTACTTTCGCAGCCAGTTTTTATCGCTAGTATTTAGACTAAACAGTAACAGTAATGATTGGAGTCAACAAAGTAATTCTCGTAGGAAACGTAGGCAAGAATCCCGATGTGGTCACCTTCCCTTCCGACGGCCCCACGCCCGTCAAGAAGGCATCTTTCCCGCTTGCAACCACCGAAGCCCGTCGCAACCGCGACAACGAACGCGTGGAAATCACCGAATGGCACAACATCGTCTGCTGGCGCGGGCTGGCCGACGTCGCCGAGCGCATCCTCAGCAAGGGCGCCCAGATCTACATTGAAGGCCGCCTCCAGAGCCGCACCTGGGAGGACAAAGAGGGCAACAAGCGCCACGTCACCGAGGTCGTGGCCGACAACCTGCTCCTCCTCTCCAAGCGCCAGCAGGAGGAACCCCGCACCAACCCCCTGATGGACATCCTCACTCCGGACACCGAGCCCCTGGGCGACCTGCCCTTCTAAACCCGTTGCACCCGGAAAATACGCAGGGGGCCCGTCACCGAGCCCCCTGACTTTGCTTGCATTCAGCCGATCGACGCCTAGGCGTTCTTGTACTTCTCGATCTGCACCTTCATGGCGTCCACCGCCTCGCTGACGGCCTGCTCGAAGGTGTCGGCCTGCTTGCCGATGAACAACGTCTGGCCCGGCAGCGCCAGCTGCAGCTCGGCGATCTTGTTGTTGTCACTCTCGGGCTTGTCTATTTTCAGGAACACCTCGCACTTCGTGGCGCGGTCGGTCATCCGATCCAGTTTGGCCACCTTTTCGTTGATGTACTTTTCCAACTTCTCGTCGGCCTTGAATTTGGCTGTGTTGATGATTGTGTTCATGATATCCTCCTTTTTATTGATTGGTTAGTATATTCATTTCTCTGCATCCCGGCGGCGGCCTCCGCGCGGGTGCGACTGCCGGTAGACCTCCTTCAGGTGCTCGCGGCTGACGTGTGTGTACACCTCCGTCGTGGCCAGGCTCTCGTGCCCGAGCAGCTCCTGTATGGCCCGCAGGCTCCCGCCCTCGTCCAGGATGTGCGTCGCGAAGCTGTGCCGGAACACGTGCGGCGAGATTCGGTCGGCCTGGCTCAGCCGCTTCATGTACTTCTGCACCACGTAGTACACACTGCTGTCGCCCATCCGCTCCCCCTTGCTGTTCACAAACAGCCACTCCGAGGGACCCACGGTCTGATGCTTTAACGCAAGATATTCCGAAATATTGTGCGCCAATTCACTTTCTATCGGGATCAGCCGCTCCTTGTTCCGCTTGCCGAGCACCTTGACCGTCAGCGCCGACAGGTCGACCGAGGCCTCCCTGAGGCCCGTCAGCTCGGCTCGGCGAATGCCCGTCTCGTAGAGCACCCGCAGCAGCAGCCGGTCGCGCTGCCCCTCGAAGTCGCTGCCGAAGAGGCCCTCGTCGTAGAGGTGCTCCGTCTCGCTCTCGCGGAAGAAGACCGGCATGCGCTTCGGCTGCCGCGGCACCGACACCTTGGCCATCAGGTCGCGGTCCAGCAGACCGTGCCGACGCAGGTAGAGGAGCCAGCTGCTGACCGACGACAGGCGCCGCTTGACGGTGCCGGGCGCCTCGCCGCGGTCCAGGTGATCCATCTCCCACGCCCGCAAGTCGCGCGACTCCAGGTCCTCCAGCCGTTCCACGCCCAGCCGCTCCACATACGACACCAGGTCCTCGAGGTCGGCCATATAGTTGCGCACCGTCCCCGCGGCCAGCCGCCGCTCGTGGGCGACATAGTCGCCAAATCGTTCTATCGACTCCCGGAGTTTCATCGGATGCAAAGATACACAAAAAAAACCAAACCGCCAAACGCCGCCCGTTTTTTTTGCCTTTTCCGGACCCGAAAAAATAGATCGTGCACGATCTAATTTGATTTTTCCACCCCTTTTCCACCCCTCCCCGACCCCCTTTCGCCGCCCCTCTTGCCCCCGCACCGCCAGGCCCCGGCAGCCCTCCCAAAAGGGCCTTTTACGATATCAACCCGCTGAATACCAACTGCATAGCTACCCGCGAAACATCTAACTCGCTCTGACTCTGCATTATGTCCGCGTCAAGTCCGAGGCAACTCCGGGGATAGTCCGCGGATGGTCCGCCCGCGGGCGGACCAACAGCGGGGCAGCTGCGGCGAGGGTGGGGAGATAGATCGTGCACGATCTAATTTCATCGCGGCACAAAAAGAGGGAGGCTCCGTCCGGGGCCTCCCTGCAGGGGGTGCTGAGCGTCAGCGAGGGGTTGCCGATCAGTTGCTCTTGCGCTGGCAATCCTTCGGGGTGACGCAGGTGCCGCTGGCACGGCACACGAGGATCTTCTCCTCGAGCACGTCGGCGGCCGAAGCGCTGATGTCGGGGCGGGTCTTGATGACCTTGTAGGCCTCGAAGCTCATCTTGCGGCTGGTGTTGCCGACGTGGGTTATCTCGCCGTATGCCTCGAT
>OCVV011319765.1_pt1 | contig 24104 bp, 26 predicted proteins | sample 1539721 | NCBI WGS metagenome assembly OCVV01 (sample SAMN02144230, study PRJEB22623) | gut metagenome | biome: sheep rumen | host: Ovis aries | place: New Zealand
AAAAGTGTTATCTTTGTGTTGTTAAATTCGATGAATTACACATGCGTGATAAGGTGTCAAAGCCACACCAAAACACAAGAGTGACAAGGCTGTGGCTCTAATATGACTCTACTATGAGTCTATAATGACTCTACAATGACTCTAATCGCGCAATAATCGCGAATTAGAGAATCGTTATTGAACGATTAGAGAAAGGTTAGAGAACGGTTAGAGGAATAAGGGAGGAAAAACGGTTCAATAGTAAGTTTTATGTGTCAAAAGCCTTTTGCCGAATCAATTTTAGATATGGTATTGAGAATGGAGCTAATTTTCGATCAATTATTCGAGTTAAAACTCTCATCAACTCGTTACGATAATTAGCGTTTTATAATCAAAATTTTATAGATTGCGAAAAAGCCGAACGAATGCTAAAAGATTGTAGTGCCACGGACTTATGCAACTGAGCCGTAAATTCTTCTGTTTTTTCCAAATTTACGTAATATCACAAAAAAACTAACAGCCTATTAATTGTACAAATATTTTCAATGTTATTTTTCAAATAAAAACAAGCCATCCACACGCCAAGTTTCCCCTACTCTTTTAATTCTATTTTTTTCGAAAAAGCGATACACTATCTAAAAAAAATTATTACCTTTGCATAGAATATATGAATTAACCCGAAACGGATTAACTGAATATAATTCGCTATCATGAAAAGAAAATAGAATTAACAAACGATAAAGTAATTAGCTAAAAAGAAAAAATGCGGAAAAACTACGCACGAAGCATTGTAATAGCCTGCTTACTGGGCATTACAATTATGGGAAATGCACAAAGTACACAACCCAATTTAAAATTTGGCAAACCTACTCAAGAGGAATTGCTGATGAAAGATTACTCTGCCGACAAAGACGCCCCTGCCGTGGTGCTTTGCAGTCAGCGTTCTACTTTCTATGAGATTAAGCAAGGATCACTGCAGGTGGTAAACGAAATTAAATACCGTCTGAAGATTCTAAAACCCGAAGGTAAGGAATATGCCACCATCGAAATCCCTTACTACAGTCCTGTTAACTCTAACATGAAAGAAAGGGTGATTAGTGTTAAGGGATACACTTACAATATTGAGAATGGAAAAATAGAGAAGACAAAACTGGAAAGCTCTATGATTTCCGACTCACGCATCAACGATGCCAGAATGTTGAAGAAGCTGGCTATGCCACAGGTGAAAGAAGGAAGTGTGATTGAATTGCAATACCGATTAGAAAGCGACTACTACTATGAGATAGATTCATGGTATGCACAAACCGACATTCCTGTGCTATACACCGATTGCGTAATTTCTGTACCCGATGCTTTCAATTTCTCATTCAGCCAAAGAGGTTTCAATGAGATTGCTTTCAAGAAAACACCTGCATACGCAAGTTTCTCGCTAACAGGAAGAGATGAGCGTGAGCCAGCTACAGAATACAAGTTTGTGGGAATGAACATCCCTGCATTGAAACCAGAGGGATATGTGTTCTGCCCTTCTGCATATAAAAGTTGTGTTGACTTAGAGATCAGAAGCATCAATATTCCTGGATTTATATGCAAGGACTTCACTTCTACTTGGAATAGCATTGGCGAAAAACTAATGGAAGACGAGGACTTCGGTGGAAGAATAAGACGTAGCAACATGCTGAGCAAGGAACAGAAAGACCTTGACCTTAGTAAATGCGCAACAACAAAGGATAAGATTGTAGCACTATACAAACTGCTGAGAAAACACCTTAAATGGGACGAGACCTACAGTCTTTTGGGCGAAAGCAAATCACAACTTCGCAAAGACGGAACAGGTTCAAGTGCCGACATGAACTTTGTGTTACTTAACATGATGAAAGATGCAGGAATAAAAGGCTATCCAGTGCTGTTATGCAGCCGCGACAAAGGATTCCTGCCTATCCATGCCTCATTAGAGAAACTCAACTGCTTCATCATAGCTTTTGAGAACGAGGACGGAACAACATCGTTCATCGATGCTTCATACGAAGACGGATATGTTGATGTGCTGCCAAGCAGAATGCTCGTTAACAATGCCTACCAACTGATATCAAGCAACATGACAAGCGCTGTTAACCTACAGCAACTGCCTTTTTCAAAAACTATTCGCAAGATAAGCGCCAAACTCACCGCCGATGGAAAACTTACCGGTAACGTGAGAGATCAACTTACAAACAACAATGCCGCTTCCCTACGCGAAGACTATAAAGCAGCCGAAGACAGCGTGAAGTTTGTAAGCGAGAAGGCAAAGAACAACCACATAGAGATAACAAGATGCGAAATAAAAGGCGTGAACGACTACTCTAATGAGCTGAACATAAACTATGATTTCGAAAAGAACTGCGATGCCACAGCTAACCAGATATACGTAAATCCGTTTATCATGACTATCATCGACGATAACCCTTTCACCGCCGAAGAGAGAACGCTACCTGTGGAATTTCCACACAAATGGCACCTCACACAGAATGTGTGTCTTGAAATACCAGAAGGCTACTCTATTGAGGAAATGCCTAAGAATCTGACTATAAAGACCGAAGACGGTTCCATGATATTAAAGGTGGTGCTCACTGCTGTAGAGAACAAGATCATGGCTCGCGAGATTCTAAATGTAGATCGTATCATCTACAACCAGCAGGAATACCCAACGGTAAAAGAAATGTTTGCACAACTCATGGCTAAGAACAAAGAGTTGCTTGTATTGAAAAAGAACTGATTATGAAGAAAACATTGCTAACAATAGCTCTTGCCCTGATGATCTCAGGTGCAAGAGCCCAAACCTACCACACCATAGTGCTCGACAACCAAACAATATGTACGGTTAAAGACGCCACACATTCCACACAAACATTCAAGTGCACACTAAAGATACTGAATAAAAATGGTAACGACGACGCGCAGGTTGTAATTGCACTCGACAAGACGAACAATCTGAAGAATTTCACATATACCGTAAGCGACGAAAATGGAAAGGAACTGCGCAAATTCAAAAAGAAAGATTTAATGCGCACCGAATATTCAAGCAACTTCAAAACCGATAGCTACCGACTATTCTTTGACTATTCTCCATCCGTTTACCCTTGTATCATCAGCTACGAATATAGTATCGACTCAAGCGATGGTTCATTGGCGTACCCCGTCTTCCAACCTATTGACGACTACGAGCAAAAGGTTGAGAAAGCGAGCTACCAGATTACAGTCCCTCAGGATTTTATACTGAGAACATATCGCGAAAACACCGATTGCACAATAAACAGAAACGTAGATGCACAAGGAAGCCAAACACTGTCGGTGGAGATGAGCAATCTTCCAGTGATAAACAAAGAACCTTTCTGCGATGATTTCATAAACCTTACACCAAGAGTATTTTTTGCCCCAACAGTGTTCAAACACTACGATACAGGAGGAAACATGGAAACCTGGGAAAACTACAGCTGCTTTCAGGCTTCATTATACGATGGCAGACAAACACTACAAGAAAGCATAAAGAACCATCTGCACGAATTATGCGACGAACTGACAAGCCCCAAAGACAAACTTGCAAAGGTGTATGAATACTTCGGGAAAATCACACGTTATGTGAGTATCCAGCTTGGCATCGGCGGAATGCAACCTATTGAAGCTGCCGAAGTATGCCGCACAGGATATGGTGATTGCAAAGGTCTATCAAACCTAATGATGAGCATGCTAAAGGAAGTGGGAATAGAATCAAACGTGGCTATAATCTCTACCGACATAAAACAGCATCCAAAGGCTTTTCCAAGTGCACACGGCTTCAACCATGCTATTCTGATGGTGCCAATGGAAAAAGACACAGTCTGGATAGAATGTACCAACCCAGAGTTGCCATTAGCATACGTTCATGAAGATATTGCCGGACACGATGCCCTGTTGCTAAAACACGAAGGCGGAAAGCTCGTTGAGCTACCGCACCACAAAGACAGCAACAACATTGAATATTCACAAGCAGAGATTGTACTGAAGGAAGAAGGCGAAGCACACATCAACATAACACAGAAATGGCTCGACGGATACTACGACGATATGCATTTCCTTAAGAATGCAGATGAGAAGAAACAAAAAGATTACCTCTTCTCGAGCATTGCCCTCATGGGAGGAACAATAGACTCACTGAATGTGAATGAAAAAGCCACCCCATTTGAGGCGCCAGAGATAAATCTCAAAGCTATCGCCAACTGCCGCGGATACGCAACAATAACAGGACGACGCCTGATTGTAAGGATAAACCCTTTCCATTATGACATGGAGACACTGCGCGAGATAGAGAACAGAAAATACGATATTGTTCGCAATTTTGGATATAAAGACATTGACGATATCACCATCACACTTCCAGAGGGCTACATAATAGAAGCTCTTCCACAGAACGTGAATATCGACACTCCTTTCGGATATCTGAAAATAGATTATAAACTACAGGATGGTAAACTAAAGACTCATGCCGAACACTACGCAAAGCAAGGACACTTTAGCGCAAATCAATATGCCGACTTTAGAAAATTCTACAATCAAGTGGTTAATCTATATCAGCAAAAACTGATAATCGTCAAAAAGTAAATAACTCAAGATACATAATATAATGGGGCTAATCTTTGAGAGGTTTATCTTACACTCAAAGTGAAGCCCCCATTAAACGACACACAAACATCAACAAGGTATGCACTTGGGCTATCAGGAATACAGATAGAAGCTGTGAAGTGAACGCCTTTTTCATCAGTCATAGCATAGTTGATATCGCTAAGAATTGACTGACCCAGAATATTCTCAGGCACCTTGTTCTTGAAATCCATACGATGAAAATCACGACTAAACAACTGATGTGCACCCTGAAAAACACTTATGTGGACGATATTGTCATAATAAACATTATCAACCTGAAGTCCATCATCATTCAATGATGAATGAACAACCTTATAAGTTGTGGGGTTAACCTGAATGTAATAATGATATTTCGTGTCACCACGCATAATAACCGAATCGCGTTTGATAAGCTGATTCTGATTTAGAGCAACCGGACGATTCATAACAAAAGAGTTGATATCGTCAGCATTTGTACTCAACTCAAGACGCACCTGCTCTCCGTTATGATTCTTGAACACAAAAAGATGAGGAGACTGCTTTACTATAAGATACTTTTCAAGCGTAGCACCACGCATAACCAAAGAGTCGCCATGAATATAGAAGTATACAGGACTCGAAGTTGTGTCAGGATAATAGATAGTATCCCCCTTTACCCTAAAGAAAGGGCTCTCGTCTTCAGAAATCCATATTCCCTGAAGCATTTTCTTGGCAGCAACATCTTCCTTAGGAGCTTCAATTGAAGTCCCTTTTTTACGACATCCGGTCAACGAGAGTACGATCAGAAATGTAAATAATGCAAAAAATAGTTTCTTATAGGTAAGCATATTTATACGTTGCAACACTCAAATGTTGCCTAATTAGAGCTTTTATTCAAAGTAATCAGCATCCTCGAAAGCAAAAGCTTTCTTCAAATCCTTTTCCGATGTAAGAACATCTTTGGAATCAATAGGCCACTCTATACCTATCGTTGGGTCGTCCCAGCGAATACTCGCCTCAGACTGAGGCGCATATACATTATCAACCTTATATGTAAATACAGCCTCTTCGCTAAGAACGAGGAAACCATGGGCAAAGCCACGAGGAATAAAGAACTGGCGCTTATTTTCATCACTCAGTTCAACCATAACATATTTACCAAATGTAGGACTCGATTTTCGTAAGTCAACAGCAACATCAAGAACCTTACCTTTGACAACTCTCACAAGCTTAGCCTGAGAAAATTCGCCCTTTTGATAATGAAGCCCACGAAGAACCCCATAACTTGATTTGGATTCGTTATCCTGAACAAAGTTCACCGAGCCTACATTTTCATTGAACTCCGACTGTTTCCACGCTTCAAAGAAATAACCTCTTTGATCATTAAAAACCTTAGGTTCAATAATATAAACTCCTTTTATTGCAGTTTCAATATAATTCATTTGTTGTAAATATTCCTAATTATATCACGCAAAGATAATACAAATTTGAATTTCTGCAAAACAAAAGCAAAAAATTATTTTTATACGGTATTTTTTGTCAAAATCACTTTGCTGTTAGAAGAAAATTTGTTAAATTTGCAAACGTGATTGAACTAGAAAGACATATAGAAATTTTGCTATTGAACAATGACTGTGTTATTGTTCCTGAGTTTGGCGGCTTTATGGCCCAACATATAGATGCACGTTATAGTGAGGTTGACAACACCTTTTTACCACCTATACGTACAATAGGTTTCAATCCGCAATTAAAAATCAATGATTCGCTACTTGCACAATCATACGTGGAAGCTTATGACATAAGCTATCCTGAAGCCCTTCGACGCATAGAACAAGAAGTCGAAGAGATTCGTCAGATTCTAAGTACAAAGGGCGAGTACGAACTAAGAGGCATCGGAATTCTTCGCATGAATACCGCAGGAAACTACGAATTTGAGCCATGCGAGGCTGGCTTATTAACTCCATCGCTCTATGGCTTAGGAGCTTTCGAATTTGAAACTCTTGAAAGTATTGACGCAAAGCAGATTACAGAGGAAACGATACCACAGCATACAGCCAAAATCATTGATATCAACGAAAACAAGAATAACCAAAGTGCAATCTTTGCCGATATCAACGACAACAATGACAGCGACAGTTACACCATTAAGAAGAGCGTAATCCGTAACATCGCTGTTGCATGCATCGCAATTATGGTATTTTTACTCGTTCCTTCTCACTTAGGCAACGGCACCAAGTCAGCTTTAACAACATCAAAGATTGACACAGGACTACTTTATCGCATAATGCCAAAAGACATCACCACCGGCAATGCAGAGATTGAGGCAGCCACAAGAAAAGTGCTCCAGAAGAACGAAATAAAGAAGCCTGCCATTATAGAGAAAAGAAATACTGCTGCACAAGATTATTACACGATTGTTCTTGCAAGCAAAGTATCAATAAATAATGCCAAAGCATATACTGAAAAACTTAAAAAAGAAGGCTACACAGCAGCCGAGGTATATAGCGGACACGGCAATACAAAAGTAATTTACGGGAACTATAGCAACAAAAAAGCAGCACAGAATGCTTTAAACAGCCTGAACAGCAACAATATCTTTGCTGACGGATGGGTAACAATGGTTAGAAAATAATTGCTATAGCTACCCCTAACCCCATTTACAGTAATGAAAAGAGTACGCTGCCCAAAGTGTGACAATTACATTTCTTTTGACGAAACAAAATACACAGCAGGTCAAAAGCTAATATTCCAATGCAACGACTGCGGTAAAGAGTTTGCCATACGCATAGGCGTGAGTAAACTAAGAAAACTGCAAAAAGACGAGAATCCTGACGAAGAAGCCGAAAAAGGCAACTACGGTTCTATCGTTGTCATTGAGAACGTATTCCACTACAAGCAAATAATTCCTCTAAAACTTGGTGATAATTTCATAGGCAGATACCACAAAGGCAACGACATCGTAAACTGCCCCATTGAAACCGTTGATCCAAGCGTTGACTATACACATTGCTGCATCAACGTAAGCTACGACAAGCGAGGAAACTTAAAGTATGTTTTACGCGACGGTCCAAGCAACACAGGAACATTTGTAGATAACGAAATCTTAGGCGACAAGGAACGAAGAGTTATAGAAGATGGAAGTCTTTTCACCATTGGCGCAACAAGCATCATTTTGAAAACAACAAAATAGTTTTAGCTTACATATTGCTATTTCTCCCATATTGTAAATATCAAGTTGCAATATGGGAGATTTTCGTATTAATATGTAATGATTTGTTTTAATATGGTGTAAAACTGCAATTTTTCAATCTTGTTTTTTTGCTTTTCAATATAAAATGTTATCTTTGCATAGTGTAAAGGAGATAAACGATTTTAATAACAATTTGAAATAGAAAGAATGAAACCATCTGCAATACTGCTTCTTCATTGTCCTGACAAACAGGGCATCATTTCCGAATTGACTAAATTCATCACTGACAACCACGGAAACATCATGTATCTTGATCAATACGTTGACCGCGAGGACGGAATGTTCTTCATGCGTATAGAATGGGAACTTGAACATTTCCTCATTCCACGCAACAAAATCAAAGATATCATCGACACCCTTTACACAGAACGCTACCAGATGAATTTCAATCTATATTTCAGCGATGTAAAACCACGCATGGCAATATTCGTAAGTAAGATGAGTCATTGTCTCTACGACTTACTTGCTCGCTGGAAAGCAGGGGAATTCAATGTGGATATCCCATGCATTGTGAGTAACCACGAAAACTTGCGCTATGTGGCAGAACAGTTCGGTATCCCCTACTATGTGTGGAGCATAAAAAAAGACCACAGCAATAAAGCAGAGGTAGAAGCTGCCGAGATGGAACTACTGAAAAAAGAAAAGGTTACTTTCATTGTCCTCGCCCGCTATATGCAGATTATCAGCGACGACATGATAAAGAGTTATCCAAATCATATCATAAACATCCACCACTCATTCCTTCCCGCCTTTGTTGGCGCAAAACCATATCATCAGGCTTGGGAACGTGGAGTTAAGATTATTGGAGCTACAAGCCACTATGTTACAGCAGAGCTTGACGCAGGTCCAATCATCGAACAGGATGTTACCCGCATAAGTCATAAAGACACTCCTGAGAGTCTTGTACTAAAAGGCAAGGACCTCGAAAAGATAGTGCTCTCACGTGCTGTCACCAAGCATATACAACGTAAGGTGCTCACATACAATAACAAAACTATCATCTTCCAGTAAGATGTAGTTTTAAAGAAGATAAAAGAAGATATAAGAAGTTAGAAGCCAAATGCTTCACGACTGATAATTGAAAATTGAATAATTCTACATCGCACGTAGTGCGACTAATTCCACATTCCACATTCCAAATTCGTAATTTAAATAGATGAATGTAGCAATAGTAAAATACAACGCAGGAAACATATACTCGGTAGTGAATGCCCTCAGACGACTTGGTATTGAGCCGCTACTAACCGACAATGCCGAAGAGCTAAAGAAAGCCGACAAGGTGATTTTCCCAGGTCAGGGAAACGCACGCGAAGCTATGGAATACCTGCATAAGCATCATCTGGACGAGGTAATAAAAAGTTTGAAACAACCTGTTCTGGGCATCTGTGTTGGTCAACAACTGTTATGCCGACATAGTGAGGAAGGAGATGTTGACTGCCTTGGAGTTTTTGATGTTGACGTTAAGCGTTTTACTCCTCAGCGACACGAGGACAAGGTTCCCGCCATGGGATGGAACGAAATAAAGCCTAACAGCAATCCACTCCTAAAGGATTTAGGTCCACATCCCTATGTGTATTTCGTACACAGCTACTATGTTCCAGTATGCAAAGAAACAATAGCAGAGGCAGATTATATACTACCCTATTCCGCTTGTCTGCATAAAGATAATTTCTACACATGCCAATTTCACCCAGAAAAAAGCGGAAAGGTGGGCGAACAGATATTAAGAAACTTTCTTGAACTATGAATATAGAACTCATTCCAGCCATAGACATCATAAACGGTCAGTGTGTACGCCTGACGAAGGGTGACTACGAGCAAAAAAAAATATACAACAACGATCCTGCCGAGGTGGCTCGTGAATTCGAGCGTCTCGGCTTCAAGCGTCTTCATGTCGTGGATCTCGATGGCGCAAAGAGCAAACATATCGTAAACGATGCAGTACTAAAAGCCATCACATCATCAACCAATCTAATTGTTGATTTTGGCGGAGGAATAAAGACAGAAGCCGACATTGAAAAGGCATTTGCTGCAGGAGCAGCAATGGTAACAGTGGGAAGTATTGCTGTTACCCAGCCCGAACTATTCATGCAATGGCTCGAGAAATATGGCGCAGAAAGAATGATTCTTGGTGCTGACGTGCGCAATGGCAAGATAAGCATCAATGGCTGGAAAGAAGATTCAGCCGAAGACTTACTGCCATTCCTAAAGCAATACGTTGACAAGGGAGTACACAATGTGCTATGCACCGAAATAAGCAAGGACGGCACCCTCTCAGGACCAGCCACAGACCTGTATAAGCAGATTATGAGCGAATATCCAAACCTGCACCTTATCGCATCTGGCGGAATAAGCAGCAATGAGGATATAGAAGAACTCAACTGCAACAATATACCTGCGGTAGTTTTTGGAAAAGCCTTCTACGAAGGAAGAATAGACATTAACAAACTGTTGAAACGATGAACGGTTTAGCAAAAAGAATTATACCTTGCCTTGATGTAAAGAACGGAGAAACCGTAAAGGGCACAAACTTCGTAAACCTACGTAGCGCAGGCGATCCTGTTGAATTAGGCAAAGCTTATAGCGATGCAGGAGCCGACGAGCTTGTTTTCCTTGATATCACCGCAAGTTATGAAGGAAGAAAAACCTTTACCGACATGGTTACCCGTGTTGCCGAAACAATAAACATCCCATTCACCGTAGGTGGTGGCATCAATGAACTTGATGATGTGAAACGCCTTCTTGATGCTGGAGCCGACAAGGTTAGCATAAACTCTTCGGCTATTCGCAATCCAAAGCTTATCGATGAGATATGCGGACACTATGGTTCGCAAGTATGTGTATGCGCCATTGATGCACGCAACGACGAAGACGGATGGCATTGCTACGTGAAAGGTGGCAGAGAACGCGTGGAACTACACCTTTTAGAATGGGCTCACGAAGTAGCAGACAGAGGTGCAGGTGAGATTCTATTCACCTCTATGGATCACGATGGAGTGAAACAAGGCTTTGCCAATGAAGCCCTTGCTAAACTGGCAGAAGATGTGAGCATTCCTATCATTGCCAGCGGAGGTGCAGGCAAAATGGAACATTTTCGTGACGCCTTCACTTTAGGAAAAGCAGATGCAGCCCTTGCTGCCAGTGTTTTCCATTTTGGAGAGATAAGAATTCCAGAGCTAAAAACCTATCTCAAGGAAGAAGGTATAAACGTTAGAATATAAGAGTACGAGATTAGTAACAAGAAAGGATTAGAAAAATGAAAATAGATTTTGAAAAAATGGGCGGACTTGTTCCTGCTATCATCCAGGATGCCAAAACACGTAAGGTACTGATGCTTGGATTCATGAACGAAGAAGCCTATGATAAAACTATAGAAACTAAGAAGGTTACCTTCTGGAGCCGTTCACGCCAATGCCTATGGACTAAAGGCGAAACCAGCGGAAACTTCCTTAACATGGTGAGTATGCAGATTGATTGTGACAACGACACATTGCTCATTCAGGTTAACCCTATGGGACCAACATGTCATAAAGGAACCGATACCTGTTGGGGAGAAGAAAACGACTATAATCCAGTTCTCTTCCTTACAGAACTACAAGACTTCATCAACAAGCGCAAGGAGGAAATGCCAGAAGGAAGCTACACCACAGCTCTATTCAACAAAGGCACGAAGAGAATTGCGCAAAAAGTTGGAGAAGAGGCACTTGAGACAGTTATTGAGGCTGTATCAGGTACAAACGAAAGACTTGTTTATGAAGCCAGCGACATTCTATACCACCTCATAGTGCTACTTGCCGATAAGGGATTAAGAATCGAAGATGTTGCTGCCGAACTATTGAAGCGTCATAATCCCGACTGGGACAAGGACCGCCGAATGGCGAAGTTCAATGGAACATATAAGAAATGAGTAATGAGGAGTTAATAATGAGTAATGAGGAGTTAATAATGAGTAATGAGGAGTTAATAATGAGTGATGAGTTGTGGATAATGCATACATAGGCTTTTCAACTTCTAACTCCAAATTCCTAACTTAAAATTAAAATTATGCTGATTGATTATCAAAATATAGACATTTATCAGGGTGAAGAAAAAGTACTTGAAAGCGTAAACTTTCACGCTGATGAAGGTGAGTTCATCTATATCATAGGTAAGGTGGGCTCAGGAAAGAGTTCTCTCCTGAAAACATTCTACTGCGAACTTGATATTGACGGTGATGAGAACCATACAGCTACAGTTTTAGGTAGAGACATTCCATCTTTACGACGCAAGGATGTACCTGCCCTACGCAAGGAAATGGGAATAATCTTCCAAGACTTCCAGCTGCTTCATGACCGCACGGTAAGAAAGAATCTGCAGTTTGTTCTCAAGGCTACAGGCTGGAAAGACAAAAAAGAGATTGATGAACGTATCGAAGCTGTTCTTACAGAAGTGGGAATGCTTGACAAGATAGACAAGATGCCTCACGAGCTCTCAGGTGGCGAACAGCAGCGCATTGCTATATCAAGAGCTATTCTCAACAACCCAAAGGTAATTATTGCCGATGAACCAACGGGAAATCTTGATCCAGAGACAGCAAGCCATATTGTTGAACTTCTGAAAAATATCACCTCAACAGGTACAGCTGTTGTTATGACAACCCATAACATACCTATGCTTGACAAATTTCCAGGCATTGTGTATCGCTGTAAGGATGGAAGCATCAGTGATGTGACAGCAGAATACAATCATCTTGACCTCACTGAAGACGGCGAGGAATAGCATCTGTCTGTCGATAACGTGAGAATTGATAACGGAAAAAATAACAATTAAATACTTACAATTATGAAGGTAATGAAATTTGGAGGTACTTCAGTTGGCTCACCAGAGCGCATGAAGAACGTTGCCTCATTGATTACAGAATCAGGCGAACCTACATTCGTTGTACTTTCAGCCATGAGTGGAACAACAAATTCTCTTGTTGAGATTTCAGACTATCTTTACAAGAAGAATCCAGAAGGTGCCAACGAAGTTGTTAACAACCTTGAAAAAAAGTATGAGCAGCATGTAGCTGAGCTCTATGCCACAGATGAGATGAAGAAAAAGACAAGCGAATTCCTACACAGCGAATTCGATTATCTTCGTTCTTTCACAAAGGATCTCTTCACAAGTTTTGAAGAGAAGAGCATCGTTGCACAGGGCGAAATAATGTCAACCAACATGGTTGTAAACTATCTGCAGGAATGTGGTATCAAGGCTGTTCTTGTTAATGCCCTCGACTTTATGCGTACAGACAAGAATGCCGAACCAGATACCCAATACATAAAGGAGAAACTGGCTGAAGTGATGAAAGCCAACGAAGGCTATCAGATTTATATCACCCAAGGCTTCATCTGTCGCAATGCCTATGGCGAGATCGACAATCTACAGCGAGGAGGTTCTGACTACACCGCTTCACTGATAGGTGCAGCTCTACCTGCTGAAGAGATTCAAATATGGACAGATATCGATGGTATGCACAACAACGACCCTCGTATCGTTGAGAAAACAGAAGCTGTGCGTCAGTTAAACTTCGAGGAAGCAGCCGAATTGGCTTATTTCGGAGCAAAAATCCTCCACCCCACATGTGTTCAGCCAGCAAAATACGCAGGTATTCCTGTACGTTTGAAGAACACAATGGATCCAAAAGCCGATGGTACTATCATTGATAATGTTATTGTCAGAGGAAAAATAAAGGCTGTTGCAGCTAAAGACAATATCACAGCTATCAAGATAAAGTCATCACGTATGCTTTTGGCTACAGGATTCCTAAGAAAAGTATTCGAGATTTTTGAAAGCTATCAAACACCCATAGACATGATAGCAACATCAGAGGTGGGTGTAAGTATGAGCATTGACAACGATAGCCATCTGAATGAAATTGTTGATGAGCTAAAGAAATACGGTACCGTTACCGTTGACAGCGATATGTGTATAGTATGCGTTGTTGGCGATTTAGACTGGAGCAACCTTGGTTTCGAGTCAATAGCCCTTGAGGCAATGAAGAATATCCCCGTAAGAATGATCTCTTATGGTGGTAGCAACTACAACATCTCTTTCCTCATTCGCGAAAGCGACAAGAAAGAAGCATTGCAGAGCCTCAGCAACACGTTATTCAACAAATAACAACACACAACAACACAACACACTCTATTAATTTCCAATTTATGAAAGGTAATTTTCCTGTAGAAAAGTTTCAAAACATAGAGACTCCATTCTACTACTACGATACAGATTTGCTTCGTCAGACACTAAAGACAATAAATGCAGAGGCTGGCAAGCACGAGAACTTTATCGTTCACTATGCTATCAAGGCAAATGCCAACCCCAAGGTGCTTAATATCATCAATCAGGCAGGATTGGGTGCAGATTGCGTAAGTGGCGGAGAGGTTCAGCGTTCCCTGGAATCAGGTTTCCCAGCAGAACGAATCGTTTTCGCAGGTGTAGGCAAAGCAGATTGGGAAATAAATCTTGCACTTGATGCAGATATATTCTGCTTTAATGTTGAAAGCATCCCAGAGTTGGAGGTTATCAACGAACTTGCAGGCAAAAAGGGTAAAAAAGCCAATGTGGCATTCCGCATAAACCCAGATGTTGGTGCTCACACACATGCCAACATCACAACAGGTTTGGCAGAAAACAAATTCGGCATCTCTTTGCAAGATATAGACAAAGTGATAGAAATAGCTCAAGGAATGGAGAATATCACTTTTGTAGGATTGCATTTTCACATTGGTAGTCAGATACTTGACATGGGTGACTTCGAGGCTCTATGCAACCGCATTAATGACTTACAAGACACCTTTGAGCGCAAGCATATACGTATTGAAAACATCAATGTTGGTGGAGGATTAGGCATAAGCTATGATCATCCTAACCGATTGCCTATCCCCAATTTCAAGGAGTATTTTGAAACCTATGCACATCATTTGAAATTGCGTCCTTGGCAAAAGCTGCATTTTGAGTTAGGACGTGCCGTAGTGGCTCAGATGGGTACACTCGTCACACGCTGTCTCTATGTAAAGCAAGGTAATCACAAACAGTTTGCTATCGTTGATGCGGGTATGAGCGACCTTATTCGTCCTGCTCTTTATCAGGCATTCCACAAGATAGAGAACATTTCAAGCGATGAGCCAGCAGCAACATACGATGTTGTAGGTCCTATCTGCGAGTCGAGCGATGTTTTTGCAAAAGCAATAGACCTTAACAAGACGAAGCGTGGAGACCTTATAGCTATTCGTTCTGCAGGAGCCTATGGAGAAATTATGGCAAGCCAATACAACTGTCGCAGGCTGCCCATAGGATACATTAAGGAAGAGTTGCGTTAAGCAGCCCTTCCTTCAACTATTGTAACGAGAAAATGATTATTGATAATTTAAGTATTATAATCGCAACAACACTTGTTGTACTGGCTATTCTATCAGTACTAACAAGTCCATTAATCAAGGCTCACAAAGCTTTGAGTGACAATTCATTTGATGATGATATCAAGAATCAAGAAACCGAATCAAAGACATCATCACCAAACATAAGCATTATCATTCCAGCTCACGACAATAGTTACGAGTTGGAACACAATCTGCCTTCTTTTCTGTCACAGCAATATGATGCCAACTACAAGGTTATTGTTGTTGCAGACAAAGGCGACACCGAAACCGAGGATTTGCTTAAGCGTATGGCTTCTCCTCACTTATACTCCACATATCTCCCATTGTCGTCGCGCTATATGAGCCGTACCAAACTGGCAATAACCATTGGTATAAAAGCTGCTGAAACAGAATGGGTAATTGTGTGCAGTCCATATTGCAAACCTATCGACAACAACTGGCTAAAGAGTGTAGCCTTACAACTTGGAGACGAAAACCTTGCCATGGGATATGTGAAGATGGACGAAAACAATAAGGCTTACCGCCGCTTTGAACATATCTTCATGGGACACATCATGTTCAACAGTGCCTTGAAACAAAAAGCCTGGGGAACCAATATGTCATTTGTTGCCATTCGCAAGAGTATTTTTATAGAGAACAATGGCTTCTTAGGAAACCTTCAGTTAATACGTGGAGAATATGATTTCTTAGTTAACAAATATGGTTCTTCAACAAAAGCCATACTCTCACCATCTACATGGCTACTTGAGGAAGAACTTAGCGACAGAGAATGGAAAAACCGTCATAGCTATTTCCAGGCATCAAGACAATTATTGCATAACATAGCAACATCAAGAATAAAACTGTTCTTCTATCATCTACTGCTTCACACCACCCTACTCGCTCCCATTGCAGCAGGATGTATAGCAGGAATGATGCACAATTGGATAGTGTTAGGAGCAGCAGGTGTTGCTCTATTGACAAACATAATAGCACACACCTGTTTGGCAGCACGTGAAATTCATCGTGTTGATGAAGAGATATCCACACCAATGCTCTACTTATATCAGCTAAGTCTTCTATGGCATAGTATAGGTTATCGCATTCATTATCTCATGGCAGACAAAACCGATTTTACAAGTCATAAACTGTAACAACAATGAAAATTAGATTCTTTATCTCAACTCCCAATGATTTTGTAGAACTGTTACAACAACAGCTCGAAGAAGCTGGGCACACTGTTGTATATGAGGGCAGCGACGTTGACTTGATACATATTCTTGGCGCCCCCACCTACAGAGCTAAGAAAATGTTGGGAGGAGCACGCACACGACTCATCCCTGTTGTCTGGTCGCCTATGCGAACTGTCAACAAATGGATGCTTCAGCATGCTACAGCAGTTCATGTGTGGGGGCTACACGAACAGGAGCTATTACAGAAACTTGCCAAGAACGCAACGGTTTTTCTGATAAAGAATCCCATTATCACCAATGATATTACAAATAAAGGACTACTTGCTGGCATAACACAGTTATACAAAAGCATATTGGAGAAACACGATACTCAGATGCGAGCAGACATAGAGAGCCGCATCACCAAAATGGGCGAAACAGAAGAGACTCTTCATAAGGTGCTATTTGAATTTCTGTATATGCGATATCTATTCCAACGTCACGCAATACCTGTAGATGAACTGAGGAATATGCGCAATCTCATGACAGCAAGCAATTATAACGAGGATGAAATGAGCAGTATTCTCAAAAAACTGAAACTGCACGATTTCATTGCATCACTCGAAACAGTTATGGAAGAAGAAGCTTCTCTTACAGAAGGTTTCGAACCTGTTACATCCCTTGACAACCATTTAACAAAGAAAATAAGAAAAATAATAATAAAAGAATACAGCAACAATGAAAATCCTACAACCTAAGTTTGAAATTTGGGCACAGCCCGATGGTCTTGATGCCGTGTATAAGCAGATTGAGCGTGCAGGACGCGTATGTTATAAAAGTGAGCAGAACACCACAGAAACATCAGCCCGTCCCTTTGTAGAGAGAATGATTGCTTCTGAACACTTTGCCATGCTTGAACATGGAACTGTTTATCTGCACTCTACAGATTCAGCTTTAACAGATCGCTATGATAGAAACCGTTTCTCTCACGTGAATCGTAAAGGAACTGAAGCTTTCATCACCACTAACATGCGTGTGCTTGCAGAAAACAAATGGCTTGATGATTTGAAGTTTATAAGTTCTTATACTCCTGATTTTGAACGCAGAATAACTGTTCACTTCACAACACAGGTTGGCGTTACACGTGAATACAATCGTCATCGTGCCAACTCTATGGCAGAACAGTCAACAAGATACTGCAACTACAGTAAGGATAAGTTTGGTGGTGAAATAAGCATCAATATGCCAACATGGATTGCAGCCGAAGAGGATGTGAATAAAGTGGACGAGGCATCACGCAACACACTTGTTACATTATGCCAGCAGCTAATCTCAAACACCGATAAAGACTGGACAGCCATTGACAACTGGCTATTTGCCAATCTTGCTGCCGAAACAGCCTACCTGAATATGATAGCTATGGGTCACAAACCACAGGAGGCACGAGTTGTATTGCCACTTGACATCAATACCGAACTTGTTCACACTGGCTTGGTTAAAGACTGGAAACACTTCTTCGACCTTCGCGCTTTGGGTACAACAGGTGCTCCTCATCCTGATGCAAAAGTATTGGCACTTCCTCTCATGGAAGAATTTAAAAAACTCGGATACGTAAAGAGTTAGAAGTTAGAAGTTAGAAGTTAGGAGTTAGGAGTTAGGAGTTAGGAGTTAAAAGTTAGCGCAAGCGCTTTGCGCTATGCTAAATGATAAACGATAAAAAAGCCTCTTGCAAAATTTTCTGCAAGAGGCTTTTAAAACTTCTTTAGCGGCGAAGCCTACTAACTCCTAACTACTAACTCCTAACTCCTAACTACTAACTACTAATTCGTAATTCCAAATATCGCTCCCAAACCACTCTGCAAACCACTGAATCCCATAAAGGCAAGTGCCAGAAGACCAGCCGAAACAAGAACAATACTCATGCCTTGCATCCCTTTAGGAATTTTCACAAGCTCCTGCTGCTCTCTAATACCAGCAAACAACACCAGTGAAAGAGCAAAACCAATAGCTGTAGAAAAGGCATACACTACACTCTGCAACAGATTATAGTCTTTCTGGATAACAAGAATAGCAACACCAAGCACAGCACAGTTGGTGGTTATAAGAGGAAGGAATATTCCTAATGCCTGATAAAGACTTGGCGACACCTTCTTCAACACTATCTCTACCATTTGCACCAATGCCGCTATGACAAGAATAAAAGCCAGCGTCTGCAGATATTGCAATCCGAAAGGTTCAAGAACAAGTTTCTGAACGAGCCATGTTACGATAGTGGCAAGTGTGAGTACAAAGGTTACAGCAGCACCCATACCAAGAGCTGTATCTATCTTCTTTGAAACACCAAGGAAAGGACATATTCCAAGGAATTGTGACAACACAATGTTGTTCACGAAAATTGCTGTGATAAATATAAGTATATATTCCATAACGTTAGCTTCTAACCTTATTAATAATTGCAACAAGATAACCTAAAGTGATAAATGCTCCAGGAGGCAACACGAAAAGAAGGATATTGCATGTTTCTGGCAAAAGTGTGACCCCAAAGATACTGCCAGCACCTAACAATTCACGAGCCACACCAAGGATGGTGAGTCCCAATGTGAATCCCAATCCTATTCCTATACCATCAAAAACACTTGCCACAGGAGTGTTCTTGCAAGCAAAACTTTCGGCACGTCCAAGGATGATACAGTTTACAACAATAAGAGGAATATATATTCCCAAAGCCTTGTTGATGCTATCAGGAGCATAAGCCGACATCACCATCTGAAGAATGGTAACAAATGCTGCTATAACAACAATAAACACAGGAATACGCACCTTATCAGGAGTGATACTCTTGATACACGAAATAACAAAATTGGTACAGATGAGTACTGCCATGGTAGCAAGCCCCATCGACAAACCATTGACAGCCGATGTTGTTGTTGCCAATGTAGGACACATACCAAGGAAAAGCACAAAAACAGGATTTTCCTTAACCAGTCCGTTTATTAATATCTTGATATTCTTCATCGCTTCAATTTTTCAATACTTCCATATTTCAATTTTTCAATACTTCCATATTTCAATCTTTCAATACTTCCATATTTCAATTTTTCAATACTTCCATATTTCAATCTTTCAATACTTCCATATTTCAATTTTTCAATACTTCATAAGCCTGATTAATAGCTTTTAGGAATGCACGTGATGTTATTGTACTTGCTGTAATGGCATCTACAGCATTGCCATTCTTGTCATCCTTCGATACATGAAGGTCGCCATCCTTAGGATTCTTTCCTATAACACTACCCTTTCCTTCTGCCTGAAACCAGCTATCAGCCTTAGCACCAAGACCAGGAGTTTCTGCATGTTCCAGAATAGTGTATCCAAGAATTTGTCCCTCAGGATTGAAACCAACCAGCACCTTCAGATTACCTCCAAAACCATTTGTAGTGCTCTCTACAGCTGCTCCCAACAACTTACCATTCTTATCAGTACAGTTATGAATGGTGAAGATTAACTCCTTACCATTAACAACAGTTTTTTCCTCTATAGGTTCAGCAACCTTTAGTTCACTGTTGTTCATAACCTTCTTTATACCAACAGCTAATGTGTTTTGAGCCTTCTGTGCAATAGGTCCTTCTGTAAGATGGTTAACAAATGCCAGAAGTGCGCCTATAACAACAGCAACCCCCACCAGCACAATAACCATGTTCTTAAATGACGATTCTAATTTCTTCATGTCACTATTTCTTTTTTATGCCGAAGCGTGTTGGTTTAACATAATGATTAATGAGAGGTGTAAACGCATTCATGATGAGAATGGCAAAACTCATTCCTTCAGGATAGCTACCCCAGTTGCGAATAACAACAGTAAGGAATCCAATGGCTACACCATAAATCAACATTCCCTTATGAGTCATTGGACTTGTAACATAATCTGTTGCCATAAAGATAGCACCAAGCATCAAACCACCAGAAAGAATCTCTGTAAAAGGATCGGCATATACAGGATTGGCAAGATGCAATAATGCAGTAAAGACAAATACCGTACCTATTATAGAAACAGGAATGTGCCATGTGATGATCTTTTTCCAGAGCATATAGACTAATCCAACAATAAGAGCCAACGCACATATTTCGCCTATTGCACCAACACCTGTCTGAGGATTCAGTCCTATCAAAAGATGGGTAGCATCAGGAAGTTTGTCGAGCAATGAGGCATCACCTGTCTTTATTGCCTCCTTCATTACAGCCAAAGGTGTGGCACCAGTTTGTGCATCAAGATAACTTGACAGCTGACCAGCAAGAGGCCATGATGTCATCTGTGCAGGAAAAGAAACCAATAGGAAACAACGCCCCACAAGAGCAGGATTAAGGAAGTTATTACCTAATCCACCAAAGGTCATCTTGCCAATACCTATTGCTACAAGCGCACCAATAAGCACTATCCATACAGGAAGATTCGATGGCAGGTTCATTCCCAACAGAATACCAGTTATGATGGCAGAGCCATCATGCAGTGAAGGTTCCTGTTTCAACATATATTTTGTTATTGCCCATTCAAAGAACAGACAAGCAGCCACACTCGACAGCATTACTACAGCAGCCCCCAATCCAAAGAAATACAATGACACGATAATGGCAGGAACAAGAGCCAATATCACACCATACATATTCTTCTCAACAGACTCATTACCATGGGCATGTGGCGAAAGAGAAACAATTAGTTTTCCCATTTTATTTATATTCTTTGTTTACTACTATTTGATTGATGAGTTTTAATCTATAAATTTATAAAGTATAAACCATAAACTACAAACTCATAAACTATTAACCTCATTTACGGGCTTTTATTATTCCCATAACAGCAGCCTTTCCCTGAACAATATTATCAAGGATTGGACGATGTGAAGGACAGGTGAACTGGCAGCTTCCACACGCTATACACGACACAACATCCTCAGCTTCAAGACGGTCATAGTTCTGAAGCGAAGAAAGTGTTGCAAGCAAGTAAGGCTCAAGGCCCATCGGACAAGCCTCTACACATTTAGCACAACGAATACAAGGCTGCACTGGTTTGCGATGAGCATCCTGATCAGTAAGAACAGTAATAGAGTTTGTTCCCTTGCATACAGGAACCTCAAGACTAAGAACAGCCTTTCCCATCATCGGACCACCAGCAAGCACCTTGTTGTCGCCCTCAGGGAGTCCTCCACAGAAATCAATCATCTGCTGGAAAGAAGTACCCATTCTGACAAGGAAATTTCCAGGGTTTTTAACCTGCTTACCTGTCACTGTTGTATAGCGTTCAAAAAGAGGCTTACGCTTCATAACTGCCTGATAAACAGCATAGGCAGTACCCACATTCTGAACTATAGCGCCAACATTTACCGGAATAGCAGGAGGAGCAGGAACCTGACGCTTTATAACAGCATCAACAAGCTGCTTTTCACCTCCTTGAGGATATTTCTGAGCCAATGGAACAACCTCTATACGAGAGTCGTTAGCTGTCTTTTCAGTAAGAAGACGAATAGCCTCTGGCTTATTCTCCTCAATACCTATATATCCTTTCTCAACTTTAGCAGCCTTCATCAATAGTTCGAGACCCACCAGAATTTCATCGGCATGCTCAATCATCAAACGGTAATCGGCTGTGATATAAGGTTCACATTCAACACCATTTATGATAACACACTCTGCCTTAGCCCCAGGAGGAGGACATAGTTTTATGAATGTAGGGAAGCCAGCACCTCCCATACCGGTAACACCAGCTACCTTTATACGTTCTACAATTTCTTCAGGAGTAAGCTCAGGGTGAGCACTTAGTGTTTCAAGAGATTCCGAACGATCTATGCTCTCTTCCCACTCATCGCCCTCAACATTAATTATTATAGCAGGCTTGCGATAGCCCGTTGCATCAATAACAGTATCTATCTTGGCAACTGTTCCCGATACCGAACTGTAGATAGGCGCACTGACAAAGCCACCAGCTTCAGCAATAAGAGTTCCCACTTTCACTTTGTCGCCTCTCTTAACAACAGGTTTTGCCGGAGCGCCAATGTGCTGACTAAGTGGAAAAACAGCCACTTTTGGCAGTTCAGCCTTGCGAGTAGCAATATCATGAGTGAGTTTATTCTCCTCAGGGTGAACACCACCTATTTTAAATGTTTGTAATTTCATGCTTCAACCTCCTCCTTCTTCTTTACAGGGAAATTAACTTTAACGATAGCACCTGTAGGACATTCATCAACACACTTTGTACACATACGGCACTTGTTGAAATCAATGTAACTGAGATTATTCTCAATGGTTATAGCGTCAAACTTACATACTTTCTGACACTTTCCACATCCAATACAAGCTGCATCGCATGCCTTTTTTGCAACAGGCCCCTTGTCCTTATTCACACACTGCACATAAACACGTCGGCCCTTAGGTCCCTTCTTGCGAAGTTCAATAATGTGGCGAGGGCATGCCTTAACACAAGCTCCACATGATGTGCACTTCTCTTCATCAACCTCAGGAAGACCAGTTTCTGCATTCATACGAATAGCGCCAAACTGGCAAGCATTGGTGCAATCGCCACATCCAAGGCAACCAAAGCCACAACCTGTTTCGCCAGCTCCCGTTGAATTCATGGCAGCACATGTTTTTAGTCCATCATATTCTGCTATACGAGGACGATTCTCACAACTGCCATTACAACGCACAACAGCTACCATTGGTTCGGAATTAGCCATTGCCATTCCAAGCAGATCAGCAACCTGATTCATAACGACATCGCCACCCACCGGACAACGAAGTGCCTCGATAGACCCAGCATCAGCTCCTTTTACAAGAGCATCAGCCATACCCGAACAACCAGGGAAACCACATCCACCACAATTAGCTCCAGGAAGCAATTCCGCAACCTGCGCTATGCGAGGGTCTTCTTTAACAGCAAATTTCTTGGATATAACAAACAATAGCACCGATGCAACCAGTGCTATTGCTCCAAGAGCTAATACTGCATTTAAAATAAATTCCATAATATTTTTGTTAGTTTTCTTTTTAGCTTAGTTAGAAAAACACTATTAAACAGCATCAATCTGAAAAGCAACTTGCTCGCGTATTCTCGACCTGAATATATAAACCAACATATAATAAGGTATAAGAGCCAATAATGCAAGCAATGCCGATAATGTTTCGCTAACGCAAACAGCAAGCGACACAAACAACACAGCCAACATCAACACCAATGGCAAGGCATACGCCCACACAACAGCCATCATTCCCGTTCTACCCGATGTTGATATATTAACCTGCTGCCCAACAACATATTTCGACGCATCTTGAACAGAAACATCAATAACCTTTTCTTTCGATTCGGCAGCATTGCAATGCGCAGCCACCTTACAACTATTACATGCCGAAGACTGTTGGATGCTTACCTGCACCAAATGCTCATCAATATCTGTAATAATTCCCGAGTGTACAATTCTATTGTTCATGCTTTATAATAAAATGTTTCTGTATTCGAATTTGTATAGTAGTTTTTCACTCATAGCTTGCGTATGCAAATTTACGGCAATATTTGATAAATGCAAAAAAAACATTCATTTTTTTATTGTAATTCAGTATTTTCATTTATATTTGCATAAGTATTTTATAACTAAGAAACATGAAAGCAACCGAACAAACCATTCAGCAAGTGGAGCGTTTTATCAACAAAATTGCTCA
>OCVV011349833.1_pt1 | contig 24099 bp, 16 predicted proteins | sample 1539721 | NCBI WGS metagenome assembly OCVV01 (sample SAMN02144230, study PRJEB22623) | gut metagenome | biome: sheep rumen | host: Ovis aries | place: New Zealand
CGCGAACCCGACGATCTTTGCGCGCATGTCCCGGGAAGAGATCACGGACTTCTTCCACGGCTGCGGCTGGGAACCCTACTTTGTGGAGGGCGATGATCCCATGCCCATGCACCGGCTCATGGCGGAGACCATGGACAAGGCCATCGAGAGCATCCAGGCGATCCAGAAGCATGCCCGGGAGACCGGCGACACCAGCCGTCCCCGCTGGCCGATGATCGTGCTGCGCACCCCGAAGGGCTGGACCGGGCCCAAGATGGTGGACGGAAAGCGGATCGAAAACAACTTCCTGGCCCACCAGGTGCCGATCTCCATGGAGAAGGGCGAGGAGCATCTTGCTCTGCTGGAAAACTGGCTGCGCAGCTATCACCCGGAAGAACTGTTTGACGAGGAAGGACATCTTCTGCCGGAGATCGCTTCCCTCGCGCCGGAGGGCAACGCCCGCATCGGCGCCAACCCCCACGGAAACGGCGGCCTGCTTCTGAGGGATCTGCGTATGCCGGATTTCCGGGACTACGCGTTTGAGGTCTCGGAGCATGGCGAGCGGGAAGGCCAGGATATGACGGAGCTTGGCAAGTTTGTGCGGGATATCCTCGCCCTTAACGCCGAAAGCCGCAATTTCCGCGTCTTCGGTCCGGATGAGACCAACTCCAACCGCCTCAACGCGGTGTTCGAGGTGGAAAACCGCACCTGGAACGCCGAACGCTTCGACACTGACGATCATCTTGCTGCCGACGGCCGCATTATGGATTCCATGCTCTCCGAGCATATGTGCGAGGGATGGCTTGAGGGCTATCTGCTCACAGGCCGCCACGGCTTCTTTGCCACCTATGAGGCTTTCGCCCGCATCATCGATTCCATGGCGGCGCAGCACGCGAAGTGGCTGAAGGTTTGCAATCAGCTGCCCTGGCGCGAGGAGATCGCCTCTTTGAACCTGATCATGTGCTCCACGGTGTGGCAGCAGGATCACAACGGCTTTACCCACCAGGATCCCGGTTTCATGGACCATATCGCCAACAAAAAGGCCGACGTTGTCCGCCTGTATCTGCCGCCGGATGCCAACTGCCTGCTGAGCTGCTTCGATCACTGCATCCGCAGCCGCAACTATGTGAACGTCATCATCGCGAGCAAGCATCCTCGCCCCCAGTGGCTGAGCATGCCGGAGGCGATCAAGCACTGCACCCAGGGCATCGGCATCTGGGACTGGGCCAGCAACGACCAGGGACAGGAGCCGGATATTGTCTTTGCCTGCGCCGGCGAGACGCCCACGCTGGAAGCGCTGGCTGCGGTCTCCATCCTCAACAAGGAGCTTCCAGAAGTAAAGATCCGCTTTATCAACGTGGTGGACCTCTTTAAGCTGCAGCCGGCCAATGAACATCCTCACGGGCTGACGGACGCGGAGTATGATATTCTCTTTACCCAGGACAAGCCCGTACTCTTCAATTTCCACGGCTACGCGTCCCTGGTGCATGAGCTGACCTATCGCCGCCATAACAACCGTCTCATGCATGTGCGCGGCTACAAGGAAGAGGGCACCATCACCACACCCTTTGACGTGCGGGTGCAGAACGATGTGGACCGCTTCCACCTGGTCCAGGAGGCGATCAAGTATCTGCCGCAGCTGGGCAATCGCGGCGCATATCTGTATCAGAAGATGAGCGATAAGCTGGTGGAACACAAGCAGTATATCCACGAGTACGGCCAGGATCTGCCGGAAGTGTCCAACTGGAAATGGGAGGACTGATCCTCCGCCTCTGATCCCGGAAAAAGCCCGCTTTCGGCCTGTGCCGAAAGCGGGCTTGCCTGCAGTCGGGCGTTCCTTAGGTGCGTCCGGTTTTTCCGATTTGCGAATTCTCTTGCCATATGTTCCCTGTTTGCGGTAAGATAGGGACAGAAAAGGATCGAGGAGGTATTTGCCATGCAAGGATCTTCCTATATCGCGCGTACCAGCGGCCTGAAGACGCGGGACTACCTGGGCTATGCCATGGTGGACGCGGCCGGCTGCCTGGTGTTCAGCCTGGTCACCACACTGCTGCAGAAGTTTTATACCGACATCTTCCACCTGAGCCCGCTGTTTATCATGCTCATGTTTATCGGTGCCCGGATCTGGGACGGGATCAACGATCCCATGATGGGAAGAATCTGCGACACGGTGAAGCCTTCCCGCTATGGCCGCTATCGCCCCTGGATCCTGTATGCGGCATTGCCGCTGGCACTCTCGGCGGTGCTTATGTTTCTGAAGCTGCCCGGCATGGGGGAGGAGGGACATACCCTCGCCACCTGCGTCTATGCCACCGTCACTTATGTTTTCTTCGGCATGGCCTATACGGTCCTGCAGATCCCTTACGGCTCCCTGGCCTCGGTGGTTACCACCGATGTATCGGAGCGCAGCAAGCTCTCGGTCTGGCGCTCCATCGGCGCGGCCGTCGGCTCCATCCCGGTACTGCTGATTGCGAGCTTCGCCTATTCAAAGCGCCTGGACGCAAACGGCGCTGTGGTCCTCGGCGAGAACGGCAAAGCCATCACCGACCTCCAGTATGCTCCGGTGATCCGGGGTGTGCTGATCATGGCGCTGGTCTCCTTCGTCATGCTGCTCGTCGCCTTCCGACTGAACCGGGAACGGGTAAAAACACGGCCTCAGCCTGTGGAAAAGGGCGCAGCGCTCCGGGCCATGAAGCTGCTGTTCCATAACCGCGCCTTTGTCTCTGTCAGCCTCATTTCCATGCTGCTTCTCTCCGGCCAGATGTTTACCCAGAGCTTTTATACCTATCTCTTTGACGACTATTTCCACGCAAACTGGATGAACCTGGCTTCCCAGGCCTGCACCTATTCGCCCATGCTGGTCATGATGTTCCTTCTGCCCGGCATGGCGCGGAAGATCGGCAAAAAGGAAGTCTGCGCCGTGGGCGTTGCAGCCGCGGCCGCGGCCAATCTGATCCTGTTTTTCCTGCGGGGCATGGAGCCGGATACCCTGATGTGGATCTTCCTGGCCCTCTGCTTTGTGAGCGGCTGCGGCCTCACCACGCTGGTCATGCAGCTCTGGGCCATGGTCACAGACGCCATCGACGACATCGAGGTGAAGACCGGCAGCCGGGACGACGGCACAGCCTATTCCGTTTTCAACTTTTTCCGCAAGCTGGGCCAGGTCCTCTCCGCCGTGTGCGTGAACGGGGCGCTCCTGGGAATGCATTATAAGGTGGAAAAGGGCGCAGTCCAGACCGTGGAGAATCTGAGAAGGATGTATGATCTGGCGACCCTGATCCCCGCAGTGCTTTTCGGCCTGATGGCGCTGCTGCTCTTCCTTTCCTATCCCTTGACCCGCCATAAGGTGCAGGAGCTGCAGATCCTGAAGGAGCACAAGCTGAAAGAATCCTACGAAAACAAGTTGATCGACATATAAAGATAAAGTCACCGGTATCCCGGTGGCTTTTCTTTTACATCGGTCTTGTATTCGCAGGACAGAACCAAACGGGTTCGTCCTCGGGAGAGCAGGGGACCGTAACGCTTGTGCCGGCGGGGATCGCTTCTCCATTGCCACGCAGCTGCCAGAAGTCTCTGTTTTTGGGCAAAAGCACGGTCACGCTCACGGCGCATTTATCAAACACCGGACAGACCAGCAACTCCTCTCCGCAGAAGAAGCAGTCACTTTCACAGTCATAGCTCGGATCCATCAGGAAAACGGGACGGAGCAGAGGCAGGTTTTCGCGCCTGCCTTTTTCGTACGCCCGCTGCAGATAGGGCAGCAGCCGCTCCCGCAGGCGAAAGAGCCGTCTTACCGCATCCATCTTTTCCGGATAAAGCCAGGGCATGGTGCTTTCCTCACCGGGCTTCCAGGAGTGGAGCACAAAACGGGGGAGAAACACCCCGTACTGCAGCCAGCGAAGGAAGAGCTCCGCGTCCGGTTTCGGCCCGGCAAAACCGCCGATATCGGGGCCGAAGAAGCTGATTCCGGTGAGGGCTATGGTCATGGCCTGGTAATGGTTAAAGCGCAGATCCCGGAAATCCGTCAGATTGTCTCCGGTCCAGGTGGTGGCGATCCGCTGGGTGCCGGCGATACCGCAGCGGGAGATGTTGAAGGGGAGAAAGTCTTCTCCAAGCGTCTCCACGCAGGCTTCCCGGCTGGCTCTCGCCATCAGGTAGCTGAACAGCGGACGGATCCTCTTTGCCGATATTTCTTTCCCGAAGCCAAAGGCCAGGACATCCTTGTCCAACACGTCGTATTCGTTGTTGTCGTTCCAGATGTTGCGGTAGCCTCTATCCACCAGCTCTCTGCGCACACAGTCTTTCCAGAAAGCGCAGGCACCGGGATTCGTAAAGTCCAGGTAGCTTGCCATGCCGCCCCAGAAGGGAAAGCAGGCAGGGCTGCCGTCGGCGTAGTGAAGGAACCAGCCGCTCTTCGCGATCACGTGGTAAAGCGGATGCTCCGTCAGAAAAGCGGGCTTCACATTCGGCATGATCTCAAGCCCGTGCTCGTGAAAATAAGCGGCCAGTTCCTCCGGTGAGGGGATCTTATCCCGATTCCAGTGGAACACACAGCGCTGCTGTCCGATCTGGGTATAGCCGCTGGAGAGATAGAAACCGCCTGCCTTCAGCTGTTCACGCTCGCACTTTTCCACAAAGCCCCGCAGCCTTCTGTCACTGTCCGGGGCGTCGGTGTACTCCATGGTGCTGCCGCAGTATTGGAAAGCCCAGTCAGGCACGCTTCCTACGCCGCCGCAGAGGGCGATGAAGGAGCGGAGGATCTCCTTTGTGCTTCCCAGGAACAGATAGAAGACCAGGTTTTCCTCTTCAAAGCGGATCGAGTTGAAGGGCTCAAAATAATTGTCGTGCTCCTGGCCGAAATTGATCCGGCCGTTGGAGTAGGTATCGTAGTACAGTCCGTAGGAGCCGGCTTCGTTTTCACAGATGTAGAAAGGGATCTGCTTGTAGAGGGGATCGCTGGTCTCGGCGTGAAAGCCCATGGAGTCCACAGCCTCCAGCGTAAAGCTCCGGCCGCTCTTGTTGACGCTCCCGCCCTTGTCACCGAGGCCGAAGATTCGCTCACCCGGATGACGGAATGTATAGTGGGCCGAGCCTTCGCCCAGCTCGCCGGTGAAGTTATAGGCGAGTCCGGAACGGTCCGCATAGAGGAGGCCCTTTTCTGTCCTGGCCTGGATGCGGAAGTTTTTCTTTTCCACCGTGAAATCCACGCCGCCTAGCGAGAAAGAAAAGGCTTCGTCCACTTCCGTCACGGCAGGGGAGACGAGCTTCAGCCCTTCGACAGAGAGCTTGTCCCGCCCTTCCAGGGGGCAGTCGCCCTCCAGGGGCCAGACGCTCCAGGTGGGAACGAGGGGCGTTCCCTCTCTTGTCAGAGCCACACGCAGCAGGTTTTCGCAAAAGTCCAGCCGCATGCTGACCCCATCCGCCTCATAGCGGCGCATGGAGGGACAGGTTTCCGCAAGACGAAAACGGTGATCAAACTTCATCTTTGGGATCTCCTTTTTGCAGCATGTTTATGATGAGCTTGCCGTAGTGCACATGGCCCATGGCTGTCCGGAGCGGGGTGATGTGCAGGACGCTTCCACGACCCCGTGTGGTTTTTTGCCAGAGCGGCAGACCTTCGCCGTTGGGATTTCCCGTTCTTGCGAAGTTTGCCAAATACTGTGCGAGTTCCACGGAGACCTCCTTGTCCCGCTTGCCGTAGGGCCGCCAGCTGCCCTCCAGCGTCTCAAAAATGTAGCGCAGATCGCAGGAATGGAAGGCTCGGTTGTCATCTCCCGGAGAATCCAGATCGAAATAGTACACATATGCGCCGTTGGCCTTGGCATAGCGCTTGCCGATGAAGGCCATGACAGGGGCGTACATGTCGTTGTTGGTAAAGCCGATGAGGGTATCCACCGGCAGGGGATAGCGGATCAGCCGGTCCACAGGCTCAGGGATCAGGAGGCCGTCTACCACCGGCATGGTGTTATAGATATTGTCCTTCCGCTTTTCGTGCATCCGCTCCATGGCGTCAAAGAGTGTGTCCAGGGAGACCTTTTTCAGCTCCTTCAGACTGCTGCATCCGGCCTCCAGCATGTAGTCCAGCCAGTAGGCGCGGGTATCCTCCGCTCGTTTTGGGAGTGCGAACTTGGGGAACAGGCCGGCGCCGGACATCATGGCGGCGCGGCGGAAAAGACCGGCGTTCGCCCGGTTCAGGCAGAGATACTGAATGGCGATGGCACCGGCGCTCTGTCCCAGGAGGGTGATGTTCTCTCCATCACCGCCAAAGTCCCCGATATGCTTTTTCACCCAACGGATGGCAGCGAGCTGATCGTCCAGCCCGAAATTGCCGTCCCTCCCGAACTGTTTTTGGATTTCCTCGTGGCAGAGATAGCCCAGGGGGCCAACCCGATAGTTTGCAAAAACCGTTACGATCCCCCGGCGGGCAAGTCCTGCCCCGTCAAAGGGCGACTCCGCATTCAGGCCGGAGTCGAAGCCGCCGCCGTGGAAGAAAAGTACCACAGGGCAGTTCTTAGCCCCCTTCGGGGTATAGATGTTCAGGTTCAGGCAGTCCTCGCTGTAGCGATATTCGGCGCCTTCGCGAAATTCCTTCTTGTAAAAGCGCCGGGTGGGATGCTCCAGATGCTCGTGCCAGGCACGATTCTGGGGGCAGCCGGGACCGAATTTCGTAGCGTCCAGGGGATCGGACCAGCTTTCCACGGGGCTGCAGTAGGCAAAACGCTCTGCGCGGGCATAGGGAACGCCCAGAAACTCCAGGCAGCTTTCTCTCTCATTTCCGCGGACAGCCCCGCAGGCTGTTTGGACCGTGATGGGACAGACCCTGTCGGTATTGACCATCGTTCGTCACCTCTTGTCCCTATTATAGCAAAAGCGTTCGCGCTTTTCCACAGGCAATCGGAAGATTCCCGGCAGTTTATCTTGTGTTTCCGGATCGTACGTGGTACAATATTATGAAAAAATTTGTGCGGGGATCGCTATGGACGCTTTTAAACTTGTTTCCGATTATCAGCCTACCGGCGACCAGCCGGAGGCCATCGACGATCTGGTCATGGGCCTGGAAAACGGCCTGGATGAGCAGGTGCTGCTGGGCGTTACCGGCTCGGGCAAGACCTTCACCATGGCAAACGTCATCGCGAGGCTCAATCGCCCCACGCTGGTCCTGGCCCACAACAAAACCCTGGCTGCCCAGCTCTGCAGCGAGTTCAAGGAATTCTTCCCGGGAAACGCTGTGGAATATTTTGTATCCTACTACGACTATTACCAGCCCGAGGCCTATATTCCCCATACGGACACCTATATCGAGAAGGACGCCTCCATCAACGACGAGATCGAGCGTCTGCGCCACAGCGCCACTTCCAGCCTTTTTGAGCGGCGGGATGTGATCGTGGTGGCTTCCGTCTCCTGTATCTATGGCCTGGGCGACCCCATCGACTATGCCAACATGGTCATCTCTCTCCGTCCCGGTCAGACGAGAAACTTTGACGAGCTGCTGCGCAAGCTCATTGAGATCCGCTATGAGCGCAACGACATAGCTTTTGAACGCAACAAGTTCCGTGTTCGGGGCGACACGCTGGAGATCTTCCCGGCTTATGCCAATGACCGGGCCATCCGGGTGGAGTTTTTCGGGGACGAGGTAGACCGGATCAGCGAGATCAATGTGGTCACCGGCACGCCCACCCGGGTGCTGAACCATGTGGCCATCTATCCCGCCAGCCACTATGTCACCACCAAGGAGAAGATGGCCGCCGCCATTGACAGGATCCGCGAGGAATGTGACGCCCGGGTAGCCTGGTTTGAGGCCAACAACAAGCTGCTGGAGGCACAGCGTATCCGCCAGCGCACGGATTATGACATTGAGATGATGCAGGAGCTGGGCTACTGCTCCGGCATTGAGAACTATTCCCGGGTCATCTCCAACCGGAAGCCCGGCAGCCCGCCCATGACGCTGCTGGACTACTTTCCCAAGGACTTTCTGCTCTTCGTGGACGAGAGCCATGTGACCCTGCCCCAGGTACGGGCCATGTACCGGGGAGATCGGGCCAGGAAGGAATCCCTGGTGGACTTCGGCTTCCGCCTGCCCTCCGCCTTTGATAACCGGCCGCTGAAATTCGATGAGTTTACAGAGCGCATCCATCAGCGCATCTATGTCTCCGCAACCCCCGGAGAGTACGAGAAGGAGCGGGCGGGACAGGTGGTGGAGCAGATCATCCGGCCCACCGGCCTTCTGGATCCGGAGATTTTTGTCCGCCCCATCGAAGGGCAGATCGACGATCTCATAGGCGCCATCAACGAGAAGATCTCCATGGGCCAGCGCACTTTGGTGACGACTCTGACCAAAAAAATGGCTGAGGATCTGTCTTCCTATCTGCTCAACGCCGGCATCCGCTGCCGCTACATGCACCACGATATCGGCACCATCGAGCGTATGGAGATCATCCGGGACCTGCGTCTCGGCGAATTCGACGTGCTGGTGGGCATCAACCTGCTGCGGGAGGGCCTGGATATCCCGGAGGTAGGCCTTGTTGCCATCCTGGACGCGGACAAGGAGGGCTTCCTCCGCAGCGAGACCAGCCTGATCCAGACCGTGGGCCGCGCTGCCCGCAACGCGGACAGTTATGTGATCATGTATGCCGATACCATCACCCCCTCCATGCGGGCCTGTATCGACGAGACGGAACGCCGCCGGGCCAAGCAGATCGCCTATAACAAGGCCCACGGCATCGTGCCAAAGACCATCATCAAGAGCGTGCGGGATCTGATCGAGATCTCCGCATCGCCGGAGAGCAGCCCCAAGGCCAAGGGCGTGAAGATGACCGAACGGGAGCGGAAGGAGCTCATCCAGGAGCTGGAGAGCAAGATGCGCAAGGCTGCCCAGATGCTGGAATACGAGATCGCCGCCCAACTGCGGGACGAGATCATTCGCCTGCGGGGCGAGAAGTGAGGTCAGACTATGAAACTGATGATATTGGACGGCAACAGCATTGTGAACCGCGCCTTCTTCGGCGTCCGTCCTCTCAATGCGCCGGACGGGACGCCTACCAACGCCCTCTACGGCTTTCTTGCCATCCTTCAGCGCCTGCTGGAGGAACAGAAACCGGAAGCGGTCTGCGTCAGCTTTGACCTGAAGGCGCCTACCTTCCGGCACCGGGCCTATGACGGCTACAAGGCAAAGCGGGCAGGGATGCCGGAGGAGCTTGCGGTGCAGATGCCCCTGCTCAAGGAGCTGCTGGACGCCATGGGCATCCGCCGTTATGAACTGGAGGGTTACGAGGCGGATGACATCCTCGGTACCGCCGCCCGGATCTGCGAGGAAAAAGGCTGGAACTGCGTCATCGTTACCGGGGATAAGGACTCGCTCCAGCTTGTGAGCGAGACCACTTCTGTCTGTAATGTGAAGACCCGCATGGGCCAGACAGAGACCATTGTCTATACGCCACAGGTGTTCCGGGAAGAATACGGCTTCGATCCGCCGAAGATGGTGGATCTGAAGGCCCTTATGGGGGACAGCTCCGACAACATTCCCGGCGTCCCGGGAATCGGTGAGAAGACCGCCCTGGATCTGCTCCATCGCTATGGCAGCCTGGACGGAATCTACCGGGACCTGGATGCGCTGGACGTAAAGCCAGGAGTCCTGAAAAAGCTGCGGGAAGGGGAGGAAAGCGCCCGGCTTTCCTTCTGGCTTGCCACCATTTTGCGGGAGGTGCCGCTGCCCTTTGATCCGGAGGAAAACCGTTGGAATCAGAACTACACATCCGCCCTTTATCCCATGATGCAGCGCCTGGGCTTCTTGAAGTTTATCGAGCGCTGGGGACTGACTCCCACGGAAGAGACTGTTGCCCGGCAGGAGAGCGAGAGCCTGCCGCGTCTGGACTTGGATGAGGACGGGGCTGTTTCCCTTGCAGAGAAGCTGCCTGAGCTGGGTACGCTTGCGGTCTTTCCTCTGGAGGGGCTGGACCAGCTGGAACTCTGTGACGGCAAAACCGTCTGGACCGCCCGATGGACCGCCTGCGGCGAGAGCTTCAATCAGCTGCTGCGTGCCGTGTTCTCACCGGAGGTCCCCAAAATCGCCCATGACCTGAAGGATCTGATGGGCCTGCTTCTGAAGGAAAAGCTTCCTCTTGAGGGCTTTGTCTTTGATACCGCGCTGGCTGGCTATCTTTTGGAGGCCACCGCCGGCAGCTACGATGTGGAAAAGCTCTCCCTGCGTTATCTCGGCAGTGAGAAGCACGGTGCGGAAGCTCTCTGGCAGCTTCGTGCGCCTTTGGAGGCAAAGCTTCGAGAACTGAAAATGATGGAGCTCTATCTGCAGGCGGAGCTGCCCCTCTGCGCGGTGCTGGCCCGGATGGAGGAGAGCGGCTTTCTGGTGGACCGCAAGGCCCTCTCGGATTTCGGAGACAGTCTCAATGCCGGGATCGCAGCCCTGCAGGAGAGCATCTGGGGCCACGCTGGGCATGAATTCAATATCCAGTCGCCCAAGCAGCTGGGGACCGTGCTGTTTGAGGAACTGATGCTTCCCTCCGGCAAGAAGACCAAGACCGGCTGGAGCACCAATGCAGACGTGCTGGACAAGCTTCGCGGCAAGCACCCCATTGTTGCGGAGGTCCTGGAGTACCGGGAACTCACCAAACTCAAATCCACTTACGCCGATGGGCTTTTGAAGGTCATTGACGCCGACGGGCGCATCCACACCAGTTTCCAGATGACGGTCACCGATACCGGCCGCCTCTCTTCCCGGGAGCCGAATCTCCAGAACATCCCCATCCGCAAGAAACTGGGCGGTCAGATCCGCAACATGTTTGTGGCGGGCCCCGGCAAGGTGCTGGTGGATGCGGACTACAGTCAGATCGAACTGAGGCTTCTGGCCCATATTTCCGGGGACGAGGCCATGCGTGATGCCTTTTTGAGCGGGGAGGATTTCCACGCTGTCACCGCCTCCAAGGTCTTTAACGTTCCCCTGGACCAGGTCAGCCCCACTCTGCGCAGCCGCGCCAAGGCGGTGAATTTCGGGATCGTCTACGGAATCTCCGCCTTTTCGCTCAGCCAGGATATCGGCGTCTTCCCCAATGAGGCCAAGGCCTATATGGAAGCCTATCTGGAGAAGTATCATGGCGTTCGGGATTATATGAAGCGCGTGGTGGAGGAAGCCAGAGAAAAGGGCTATGTCTCCACGCTTTACGGACGTCGGAGAGAATTGCCGGAACTCAAGAGCAGCAACTTCAATCTCCGCTCCTTTGGCGAGCGGGTTGCGCTCAATATGCCCATCCAGGGCACCGCCGCGGATATCATGAAGCTTGCCATGGTCCATGTGGAGGAACGTCTCCGCAGGGAGGGCCTCACGGCAAAGCTTCTGCTTCAGGTCCACGACGAGCTGATCGTGGAGTGCCCCGAGGCTGAGACCGCCGTGGTCAGCCAAATCCTCAAGGAGGAGATGGAGAACGCAGCCAGTCTTTCCGTTCCCCTGACCGTTGAGGTCAAAAGCGGGCACAGCTGGGGGGAGGCGCACTGATGGCAGTTCAGATCGTAGATGTGCAGCCCCATCACCTCCCGCAGATCGAGGAGCTGGAAAGGCAGTGCTTCTCCATGCCCTGGACCTGGGACCAGTTGATGAGCCAGCTGCCGGACGACGGACATGAGTTTCTCGCAGCCGAGGAGGACGGAAAGGTCCTGGGCTATGTGGGTATGATGACCGTGCTGGACGAGGGCTATATCTCCAATGTGGCCGTTGCCCCGGCCTCTCGACGGCAGGGGATCGGTGATCTTCTGATCAAGGAGCTGCTGGCTCGCGCTCAAATCCGCGAGCTCAGCTTTGTGACCCTGGAGGTCAGGGAGCATAACGAGCCCGCCATCGCCCTTTACCGCAAGCACGGCTTTGTGCCGGTCGGGCTTCGAAAGAACTACTATACACTTCCGGTGGAAAACGCTCTTTTGATGACCAAATACTTGAAATGAGGTGCAGGCAATGAAGATTCTTGCCTTTGAGTCCACCTGCGACGAGACCGCTGTGGCCGTTGTGGAGGATGGACGCCATATTCTGACCGATCAGATCTTTTCCCAGGCTCAGCTCCACGCGGTCTACGGCGGCGTGGTGCCGGAGATCGCCTCCCGCTGCCACGTGGAGTCGATCTCTCTCCTGGCCCAGCGAGCCATTGAAGCTGCCGGTATTACCCGCAGAGATATCGACGCGGTAGCTGTCTCCTATGCCCCCGGTTTGATCGGAGCGGTGCTGGTGGGAGTGAACTTTGCCAAGGCGACCGCGCTCTCCCTGGGCGTTCCGCTGATCCCCGTGCACCATATCCGGGGCCATATCGCCGCCAATTATCTTGCCTATCCGGAGCTGGAGCCGCCCTTCCTCTGCCTGGCCATTTCCGGCGGCAATACCATCCTGGTGGATGTGCGGGGCTATACGGATATGAAGATCCTGGGCGCTACCCGGGACGACGCTGCAGGGGAGTGCTTTGACAAGACCGCCCGGGTACTCGGCCTGCCCTATCCCGGCGGGAAGCCCATTGACCAGCTCTCCCAGGGCGGTGACGATCAGAAGTACCAGTTCCCCCTTGCCCATGTGGCCGGAAATCCTTATGATATGAGCTTCTCGGGCCTGAAGACCGCGGTGATCAATCTGGTCCACAACGCACAGCAGAAGGGAGAAGAAATCGACAGGGCAGGCCTGGCCGCTTCCTTCACCAAGGCTGTAAGCGACAGCCTTGTGCCCCGCACTGTCATGGCCGCAAAAGAAATGGGTTATGACAAGGTTGTGGTGGCAGGAGGCGTCGCCGCCAACTCCCGCATCCGCGCCGATTTCCAGAAGGCGGCGGAGGAAAACGGCTTTTCGCTTTACGTACCGCCGCTGAAGCTTTGCGGTGACAACGGCGCCATGATCGGCGCCCAGGGCTACTACGAGTACCTCGCCGGCGTCCGGGCCGGCAGTGATCTGAACGCTTACGCTACCATGGACCTGTAATCACGGAATCGAGAAGGAAGGGGAGTGCTCTCTTGAGTATCCACGATGGACATCGGGAACGCCTGCGCGAGAGCTTTCGCAAGGACGGCCTGGCCGGCTTTGACGGCATCCGTTCGTTGGAACTGCTGCTGCAGTTTGCCATTCCGCGCAGGGACACCAATCCCATCGCTCACGCGCTGCTGGAGCGCTTCGGCTCTCTCCAGGAGGTCTTTGACGCCAGCGAACAGGAACTGCTCCAGGTAGAGGGGATCGGCCCGTCCGCTGCGGTGCTGCTGCGCCTGGTCCCGCAGATCGTAAAGAAGAGCGCGGTGGATCGGGCGGCGGAGCTTCGTTTTCTTGGCTCCACGGCCGACGCCAGGGATTATCTCATGCCTCATTTCCTTTACGAGCGGGATGAGAAGGCTCTGCTCCTTTGTCTGGACAGCCAGAAACGGGTCATTCGCTGCGAGGATCTGGCCAGAGGTGTGGTCAACTCCGTCAGCATCGACGTGCGCCGCGTACTGGAGATTGCCCTCAAGCAGCGGGCATGCAGCCTGATCCTGGCCCACAACCATCCGGACGGTCCTGCCCGCAATTCCCGGGAGGATGACCTGGTTACGAGCCAACTCTATCAGTCCCTGAGAACGGTTGGCATCGAATTGCAGGACCATCTGATCTTCGCGCGGGACGGGGTCTTTTCCTATCGGGACTCCGGTGCGCTGCAGATCCTGGGCTATTATTGAAAATGAGATTATGTGAACCGATTTCTGTATTTTTTTTGTAACCCACCCCCATTTCCGGGTCCGACATTTTTTTCCTATTTTCCGCGAAAGCCTTTATATTTCAACAAAAATCAACTGTTGAAAAGCCTGTTGAAAATGTTGATAACTATTTGAAATCGAATTATTCTCTTCGATTATGTTACGTGGATGAACGTATGGATTCGGTTTCCTTTCCTCCCTAATTACTCCGGTTTTTCGAACCTTTTTGACTGATAGTATATCGCTGTCAAGCTGGGCGATTCCAGTTTGTAATCTCATTTCGCGCCTTGATTCCAAATTGTAATTTTTCTCAGCAAAATTAGACATTTTGTTTCTATCCCGTCTTTTGCCCAACTGCAACTTGACTATTCTTCCACTCTGTGCTATACTCTCTCTCGCTGAAAAGCCCCTTTGCTGGTATAGCTCAGTTGGTAGAGCAGCTGATTCGTAATCAGCAGGTCGTGTGTTCGAGTCACATTACCAGCTCCAACAAACCCCGAAATCCAAACGGATTTCGGGGTTTTCGTTTAAACGATTGTTGGTATAATATCGTTAATGTTCGTTTATTTCTCCTGCTTTCGCTTCTTGATTTGAGGGATCTCATGCTTACTTCTGTATCTTTGCTGTCGAAAAAAGCATTGTTTATCATGAACCCCGTAGCCGGACGCAAGCTGATCCAGCGAAACGTCTGTGCCGTGGTCCGCTGCCTGATGGATCAGGGGTATCTTGTTACTACTGCGGTAACATCCCGCAGAGGGGAGGCAAGAGAGCTTTCCTCTTCTCTCGGGAAGAACTGTGATCTGATTGTCTGCGCGGGAGGAGATGGCACCCTGAATGAATGCATCAGCGGTATGGCCGACGGGGATGTACGTGTTCCGGTAGGGTATCTGCCTTGCGGGAGTACCAATGACTTTGCCCTGTCCCACGGGATCCCGCTGGATACGATGGAGGCGGCTGCCGCCATCGCTGCTGGGAAACTGCGGCAATATGACCTGGGCTGCTTTGGTGAGCGCTATTTCCTCCACCATGCTCTTTTCGGCGCCTTTACCCGCCTGGCCTATTCCACAGATCAATCCCAGAAGAATCTGCTGGGTTTCGGCGCCTATGTATTGGACGGCCTGAAGGAATTACCAAACCTGAAACCGATCCCGCTCTCCGTCAGCGCCGACGGTGTGATGGAGGAAGGGGAGTTTCTTTTCGGGGCTGTCAGTGTGGATCATCATATCACCGGGCTCTATACTTTGCCGGAGGAGCTGATCGGTCCTGCCGACGGAAGAGTGGCTGCCGTCCTAATCAAAGTTCCCAAGAGCGTAGCGGACTGGGATCTGCTCGGACGCAGCTTCCTCTCCGGTGACCCCAACTGCTCTATGGTCAAGGTGCTCACCGGCAGGGAGCTTATGGTGACACCGTCAGAACCCATCGAATGGTCTTTGGACGGGGAGAGCTCCGGTTTACAGACGCAAGTCCGGATCTCATCCAAGGCAGGCTTCCTCACGCTGCAGGGATAATGCTAAGCCCTCATGAATAGAAAAACGCATCGAAGCTATCTTCGATGCGTTTTTTTACATGAATTTGGGACGTTCCTTCCCGTCCGCCGGGGGAATATAGCCATACTGGATCTCCGGGTGGATCTCCTTGAGCCTTGCGTGGATCCTGTCCACCTCTTCCTCTTTGTTGAAGATGAGGTTTGCAAATTCCTTCTCCCCGTGGACCAGGATCAGCCGGTAGTAGTAATAGGCGGGGCTGTCATCCGGCTGGCATTCGCTGATGCGGGTAAAGGAGCGGTCGATGTAATCATAGGGGACATAGTACTTTTTCCCCAAATCCCGGTAGTAGAGACAGAGCTTGCCCAGACGAACCCGGCCGATGGCCTCCGCCGTCTCGTAATCCTGCCGGTGCTCCTCATCGGAGATGACGATCTTGTCTACGCCGCGGAATTTCAATTTGCCGAAACCGAACATCTTATTCCTCGATTTCCTCGGCCCGCTTTTTCAGCACATCCCAGCGGTACCACCAGCGCGGTGCGATGAGTGCGCAGAAGGTGCCGATCATGCCCGTGATCGTGCCGGTGATCATGCCGCCCAGCACGTCGCTGGGGAAGTGCACCACCAGATAGATGCGGGAAATGCCCATCAGCACCGCAAACACCAGAGCCAGCCAGCTCCAGCGCTTTTTGCCCAGAATAAACACAGGCACCATGGAGGCAAAGGCTGCGTTGGTGTGGCCGGAGGGGAAGCAGAAATCGCTTTCCACATTCTGACCAACGGTCATCCAGAGCTGTCTGTAGAAGTCCAGCGTATACGGTCTGGGCCTTGCAATGGCGTCCTTCAGATAGACGTTCACCAGCAGCGCGCCGAGGAACAGACCAGCGCACATGGCGGTGCCGAAGCGGCGAGTCTTTTTAAAGAAGGCCAGCACCAGGGACAGGGCGATCAGGAACATGCCGTGCTTGCCAAGCAGGGAAATAAACTCCATGAACTTGGTCATGGGTTCGCCGCCAAACTCATACAGATGGCGGATAAAAAGGGTGACGCTCTGATCCATACCGCTGAATACGGCGTTGATCCAGTCGGCTGCGCCCGCTATGACAGGAATGTCAAACATATCGGTTCTCCTCTCTTCACTGCGATGGCCTCATCTTAACACAGTCCCGGGTGTAAAGTCCACAGATATTTGAAAAATCTGACAGCAAAGATACAAAATAAGAGCATGCTCTCAGAGCCCGGTATAGCTTCCGTCGACCTTTTTCCGGTTATTTTCGGTTCTTCTTGACGAATTTCCTTGCGCGAAATACAATAGAATCAACTTTAGCGAAGGGAAGCGATCCTATGGCAGGACCCGGAAGGGGCATGGGGCCCCGCAGTTTTCTGACAGATGATGAAAAGAAAAACATGCCGAAGGTCAGCGGCGCGCTGCTGAAACGCATTTTGTCCTATTTGAAGCCCTACTGGTTCCAATTCGTGCTGGTCTTTGCTGCGATCCTGCTGTCCGCAGTCCTCGGTCTGCTGCCCAGCATCATCACCGGCAGGATCGTTGATGAGGCTCTGGTAGGCAAAAATCTCGCGCTGCTCATCAAACTCCTGATCCTGGCCTTCATCACCCTGGCCGGCTCCCAGATCATCAGCGTCCTGGAGAGCTATATCAACGCCTGGATCTCCCAACGCATCATCTTCGATATGAAGAACCAGATGTATGACCATCTGCAGCACATGCCCCACGCCTTCTTCACATCGGAAAAGCAGGGTGATATCATCACCCGCATGAACACCGATATTTCCGGTGTGAGCTCTGTCATCTCCGGCACTCTATCCAGCATTGTCTCCAACATCGCCACGGTGGTCACCACCCTGGTCGCGCTATTTACCATGAGCTGGAAACTTGCTATCATCGGCATCGTGGTCATCCCGCTTCTGGTGATCCCCACAAAGAGCGTGGGCAAGACCCGCTGGAAAATCCTCACTGAGAGCCAGTCCAAGAATGATGAGATGAACCAGATGGTGAACGAGACCCTCTCGGTCTCCGGCTCTCTTCTGGTGAAGCTCTTCACCCGGGAGGAACGGGAGTACCAGCGCTTTGTGGATGTGAACGAGGAGGTGACTCAGCTCCAGCTGAAGGAGCAGCGAAGCGGCAAATGGTTTCGCGTGGTCATGGGCATGTTTACCCAGCTGGGGCCGCTGCTCATCTACTTTGCCGGCGGCTGGTTCATCATTGCGAAGGCAGATGCCAGCCTGACCGTCGGTACCATCACGGCCACCGTGGCTCTGGTGAACCGGCTCTACCGCCCCATTGAGAGTCTTCTGAACATCCATGTGGATTTCACCCGTTCCCTGGCGCTCTTCACCCGCATTTTTGATTACTTCGACATGGAAAACCCCATTCAGTCTCCGGAAAACGGGCTCAAGCCGGATGTGACCGACGCCGACATCGTATACGATCACGTATCCTTCTCCTATGACCCGGAAAAGCCTCTGCTTACTGACATTGATTTTACAGTCCCCGGAGGAAAGATGTACGCCATTGTGGGCCCCTCCGGCTCGGGTAAATCCACGGTGGTGAACCTGATCCCCAGACTCTATGACGTGCTGGGCGGGGCGGTCCGGATCGCCGGTGTGGACGTGCGGGACTTTGATCTCAAATATCTTCGCCAACAGATCGGCGTCGTCACACAGGACAGCTACCTTTTCAACGGCACCATCCGGGAGAACCTGCTGTATGCCAAGGAGGACGCCAGCCCCGAGGAACTGGAAGCCGCCTGCTATATCGCCAATCTCACGGACTTTATCCACAGCCAACCCGAGGGGCTGGAGACCATGGTGGGCAACCGTGGCCTGAAGCTCTCCGGCGGCGAGAAGCAGCGTCTTTCCATCGCACGGGTCATCCTGAAGGACCCCAAGATCCTGATCCTGGACGAAGCAACCTCCGCTCTGGACTCCATCACCGAGAACGCCATCCAGGAGGCGCTGGAGGCTTTGATGGAGGGCCGCACCAGCATCGTCATCGCCCACCGGCTCTCCACCATCCTGAAGGCGGACCGGATCCTGGTGGTGAAGGACGGCGTTATCACAGAATGCGGCACGCACGAGGAGCTCCTGGAAAAGGGCGGCACCTATCGGGAGCTGTACGAGACCCAGTTCCGACAGATCCTGGACATGGAAGGCAAAATTGAGGATTGATGGAACGCCGGACAGAGAACGGATCCCCCTGACATAAGCGCAGGGGGATCCGTTCTTTGCTTTGGGGCTTGCAAAATGCTTTCTGACAAGGTATGATGGCAAACAGCAGTACTATAATAATAGAAATTCGGAAGGCGGGCCTTCTTTTGGAAACGATCACTTCGCGAAAAAATGCTTTTATACGTCATGTCCGGCTCCTGGCCTCTGACGGGACTTACCGCCGGCAGCAGGGCGAGTATCTCTGTGATGGGATCAAGACCCTGCGGGAAGCGTTGACTTACGGCGCCAGGGTCACCTCCGTTCTCTGGAAGGATCGGGCGGGGGAGATCTCTCTTTCCGCGGACACAGTCCAGTACCTTGCACCGGCAGAGCTGTTTGACTATGCTTCTCCCATGCAGAACAGTCCCGGCCCGCTCTTTACCGTGGCAATCCGCGGCTGCGCCAAACCCGCCAAGCTCAAGAACGCCATTGTGCTGGAAGGTGTTCAGGATCCCGGAAACGTGGGCACCGTCATTCGCACGGCCAATGCCTTTGGCATGGACGCCGTGATCCTCACCGGGGCCTGTGCCGATCTCTTTCACCCCAAAACCGTGCGGGCCAGTATGGGCGCCATCTTTCGCCAGAATGTGCTGGAAATGGACCGGGAGTTTTTGGCGGCCTTTTTGAAGGACCAGGAGCTTCCGCTTTATGCGGCTGCCCTGGACGAACGAGCCGTGGATGTGCGACAGGTTTCTCTGCGTCATGCCGCGGTGGCCGTGGGCAGTGAAGGCCGCGGTCTCAGCAAGGAGCTGATCGCCATGAGCGATCAAACCGTTATCATCCCCATGGGACCGGACAGCGAATCCCTGAATGCCGCCATCGCAGCGTCGGTCCTCATGTGGGAAGCCTGCCGCTGAGGCGTCAGCTTTATCAGAAGCAACTGCGATAATACTAAAAAAGGGGGGTGTTGGCTTTGGCTTCTCTTGCATATTGGATCTGGCTTTCCGCCGCATCGGTGAGTCCCAAGGCCAAGGCCGCTCTCATCCGGCATTTCGGGGACGCGGAAAAGGCCTGGCTCTCTCCGAAAGGTGCCTTTTCCTCCGTGCCAGGCGTCACGCCCCTGGAGGCGGAGCGTCTGGAGCAGCGGGACCTCTCCCAGGTAAGCGCCATCCTCGGCGCCTGCGAGGAACAGGGACTTCGGATCCTGACGTATCAGGACGCCGCTTATCCTGCGAGGCTTCGGAATATTTTTGCGCCGCCTGTGGTATTGTATGCAAAGGGAAAGCTGCCGGAGTTGGACCGGGAAGCGGCTGTCGCCGTGATCGGCACCAGAAAGGCCAGCGTTTACGGGCTCAAGATGAGCCGGGATATGGCATATCAGATCTGCCGCTGCGGCGGCACGGTCGTCTCCCTTCTCACCCATGGAATAGATGCGGAAGCCGCCCGCGGCGCACTTTTGGCCGAGGGCAGCTGTATCGGCGTCCTGGGAACGCCGCATGAGGAGGAGCATTCCCGCCTGGCGCAGGAACTCTCCGTGCGGGGCTGCCTGTTGAGCGAATATCCGCCGGGACGCCATTCGCAAAAGCAGTTTTTCCGGGAGCGCAACCGGATTGCAGCGGGTCTCTCTGTGGCCCTTGTGGTGGTGGAAGCACCGGAACGCAGCGGAACCAGGCTCTTTGCCCAGGAGGCTCTGGAGCAGGGGAAGGAGATCTTCGCCGTTCCCGGCAATGTGAACGCGGAGAACAGCGCCGGGACTCTTTCCATGCTGAAGGAGGGCGCGAACCTTGCCACCTGCGGCTGGGATGTGCTGCAGGATCTCCAGATCCTGTTTCCCGGAAAGCTCCGTGACGCGGGAGATGCACCTGCGCCGTTCACCGGGGCCAATCCTCCTCCCGCGCCTGTTCCGGTTGCGCCGAAGGAAGAAAAAGTCGTTGACAAGCCCGAAGCCCCGGGCTATATTGACCTGAGAAATCAGCTCTCCGGTCTGCCGGAGGATCAGCTGGCCATCGTCTCGGCCATTGATCCAGCGGGGACCCATGTGGATGACATCATTGCGCGTACTGGTCTTCCTACGGCAAGCGTGCTGCGCCACCTAACCATTCTGACCATCAAGAATTACGTCAGGCGGAATCCTGGCAACTTCTATCAGCTGAATATCACCAAAAAGTGAGGAACTATCATGGCAAAAGCGAAAAATCTTGTGATCGTGGAATCTCCCGCCAAGGCCAAAACCATCGAAAAATACCTGGGCAGCGGCTACAAGGTCACGGCCTCTATGGGGCATCTGCGGGACCTTCCCAAGAGCAAGATGGGTGTTGATATAGAAAAGGGCTTTGAGCCCCAGTATATACCCGTACGGGACAAGACGGAGCTGATCCAGCAGCTCAAAAAGGACGCAAAAAGCGCAGGGACCGTCTATCTTGCAACGGACCCTGACCGGGAGGGCGAAGCCATCTCCTGGCATTTGAAGGAACTGCTGGAGCTGCCGGACAGCAAGGCACGCCGTGTCACCTTCAACGAGATCACCAAGAAGGTCGTCACTGAGAGCATCCAGCATCCCCGGGACATCGATCAGGACCTGGTGGACGCTCAGCAGGCCCGTCGTATTCTGGATCGGATCGTGGGTTATACCCTTTCTCCGCTGCTCTGGCGCAAGGTCAAGCGCGGCCTTTCCGCCGGCCGGGTCCAGTCAGTTGCCACCCGCATGGTGGTTGACCGGGAAAATGAGATCCGGAACTTCGTAAAGGAGGAGTACTGGCTGCTGGACGCCCAGCTTTCCCTGCTGGAAGGCGGAAGTTTCACGGCCCGCTTCTTCGGCAAGGGCGAGAAAAAGATGGACCTCAAGTGCCGCGCAGATGTGGACGTGGTCATTGACGCCACGAAGGATGCTCCTTTTACCGTTGGCAGCGTCAAGCGCGGCGAAAAGCAGCGCAGTCCCGCCCCTCCCTTTATCACTTCCACGCTGCAGCAGGAGGCATCCCGCCGACTCAGCATGACGCCCAGGCGCACCATGTCCATCGCCCAGCAGCTCTATGAAGGCGTGGAGATCGCAGGGCAGGGCTCTGTGGGTCTGATCACCTATATGCGTACCGACTCCCTCCGCCTTTCTGAGGAGGCGCTCAGCGCTGCCAGGAGCTTTATCGGCGAGCGCTACGGAGATCGCTATCTTCCCGCACAGCCCCGCCGCTTCAAGACCAAGGCCGGCGCCCAGGACGCCCATGAGGCCATTCGTCCCACGGACGTGCGTCTCACGCCGGAGCTTGTGCGCAAGGATCTGACTCAGGAGCAGTATCGGCTTTATCGCCTGATCTGGGGCCGCTTTACCGCCTGCCAGATGGCCAATGCCATTTACGACAACGTCTCTGTGGACGTACTCAGCGCTGGATATACCTTCCGCGCCAACTATTCCGAGCTCAAATTCCCCGGTTATACCGCTGTCTATGAGGAAGCCAAGGACGAGGAGAGCGACGAGATCTCCAGCCCCCTGCCTTCCCTGGCGGAAGGGGAGCGGCTGAAGCTGGATAAGATGCTGCCCGATCAGCAGTTCACCCAGCCTCCCGCACGCTATACCGAAGCGACGCTGATCCGCGCCATGGAGGAGAAGGGCATCGGACGCCCCTCAACCTATGCGCCAACCATCACCACCATCACCGCCCATGATTACGTGCTGAAAGAGGGCAAATATCTGCGCCCCACGCCGCTGGGAGAAGTAGTCACGGAGATGATGAAGGATCACTTTGCGGATATCGTGGATCTGAAATTCACCAACCACATGGAGGAAGAACTGGACGGCATCGAGCAGGGCAAGGCTGCCTGGCGCGACGTTCTGGCGGAGTTTTACGGCGGCTTCCATCAGGAGATGGAAAAGGCCGAGAAGGACTTGGACGGCGTGCGCCTGAAGGTTCCCGACGTGCTCAGCGACGAGCGCTGTGAGGTCTGCGGCCGCCAGATGGTAGTCAAGAAGGGCCGCTTCGGCCAGTTTCTTGCCTGTCCCGGTTTCCCGGAGTGCACCTTTACAAAGCCCATCGTGGTGGAAATGCCCGGCAAATGCCCCAAGTGCGGCAGCAAGATTCTCAAGCGCACCTCCAAGAAGGGCTATGTGTTCTACGCCTGCGAGCGGGGAACGGACTGCGGCTTTATCACCTGGGACGTGCCCACCAAGGATTTCTGCCCCGCCTGCGGCAAAACCATGTTCAAGAAGTCCGGCCGCGGCGCTCTGAAGCCCTTCTGCGTCAACGAGGAATGCGTCAATTTCGTGCCCGAGGATAAGCGGGGCTATCAGAAAAAGAAGAAAGATACCGAAAGCGGAGAGGAAAAGAAGCCTTCCGCCAAAAAGACTTCTGCCAGATCTGCAGCCGCGAAGAAACCCGCCGCGCGGAAATCGGCAAAAACGAAGGAATAAGCTATGCAAACTGTAACGGTTCTCGGCGCAGGCCTTGCCGGCAGCGAATGCGCCTGGCAGCTGGCCAAACGAGGCATCCCCGTGCGTCTTGTGGAAATGAAACCGCTGAAAAAGAGTCCCGCCCACAGCTCGGACTATTTTGCGGAGCTTGTCTGTTCCAACTCCCTGCGCAGTGACGAGCTCACCAACGCCGTGGGCCTTTTGAAGGAAGAGATGCGCAGGCTCGGCTCTCTGATCATGGAGAGCGCGGACCTGAACCGGGTCGCCGCCGGCGGCGCCCTTGCCGTGGACCGCGTGGGCTTTTCCCGCACGATCACGGAACGCCTTCAGGCCCTGCCCAATGTGGAGATCAATACCGCCGAAGCGGACGACATCCCGGAAGGGGAGGTCGTCATCGCTACCGGCCCTCTCTCCAGCGACGCCATTGTCGATCGTATCGCAGCCCTCTGTCCGGAGAGCGACCTGCACTTCTATGACGCTGTAGCGCCCATCGTGACGCTGGAGAGCGTGGACATGGACAGCGCCTTTTTCGCTTCCCGCTACGACAAGGGCACCGCGGACTATGTGAACTGCCCCATGGACAAGGAGGAGTATCTTGCCTTTGTCACGGAGCTCGTGTCCGCCAAAGAGGCACCGGTCCACGGCTTTGACGACAGCGGCGTCTTTGAAGGCTGCATGCCTGTGGAAGTCATGGCCCGCCGCGGGCTGGATACCCTGCGCTACGGTCCTCTGAAGCCGGTCGGCCTGCGGGATCCCCGCACCGGAAAGGAAAACTACGCTGTGGTCCAGCTTCGCCGGGACAACGCCGACGGTACGCTCTATAATCTGGTAGGCTTTCAGACCCATCTGACCTGGGGGGAGCAGAAGCGGGTCTTTTCCATGATCCCAGCTCTCAAAAACGCGGAATTTGTCCGCTACGGGGTCATGCACCGCAACACCTATCTCAACAGCCCCCAGCTTCTGGACCGGTACTACCGGCTGCGCAGCGAGCCGCGTATTTCCTTTGCCGGGCAGATGACCGGCGTGGAGGGTTATGTGGAATCCGCCGCCTCCGGCATGCTGGTGGGCATTGAGACCGCAGCCCGGATCCTTGGCCTGCCTCCTGTGGACTTTCCCCAGGAGACCGCCATCGGCGCGCTGGGCCTGTACATTTCCGGTGGCAGCGTGGGCGATTTTCAGCCCATGAACATCAATTTCGGCATTATCAGCCCTCTGGGCTATCGAGTTAAAGGCAAGCGCAACAAGAACGCCGAGATTTCCCGGCGCTCTCTGGAGTGGATCGACAAGATACGAGAGAAGGAGATTTTTTCCTATGAAGATCATCGTTGACGCAATGGGCGGCGACAATGCCCCGGAGGAGATCGT